>Ga0155457_114_pt2 | contig 35275 bp, 25 predicted proteins | sample RifCSPhighO2_12_FD_107115 | JGI IMG/M metagenome (GOLD analysis project Ga0155457, IMG submission 107115) | Gammaproteobacteria bacterium RIFCSPHIGHO2_12_38_15
TATACAATTTTAAGTAAGCATCGCGATGCAATCTCAGAAAAATTAACACAAAATAAAATTGCAAATGCAATTTTTTATCCTATTCCTTTGCATCAACAAAAATTATTTAATAATCACTATGCTCATCTTTCTTTTCCAAACACCGAGTCCATAACGCAACAGTGTTTATCGCTGCCCCTATTCCCTGAAATGACAGAAGACCAAGTTAAACAAGTTGCCAAGCTTATCCAAAAGGCAATCGATGCAACCTAAAAAATTCTCGCCCATTATGATGTTAGCAGGAGAAGCTTCAGGGGATCTCTATGGTGGACATTTAGTAAAAGCTTTGAAAACCTTAAATCCTGATCTTCAATTTTTTGGTATGGGCGGCCCAAGGATGAAAGAAGCAGGCGTTGATATTCATGTCCAAGCCAAAGAAGTGGCTGTTGTGGGCGCTTTAGAAGTGTTGACACATTTTTTTCGAATTCTTCGCGCAGCACGCCATCTTAAAAAATTGATAAAAGAAAAAAAACCCTGTTTGTTAATTTTAATTGATTTTCCTGATTTTAATTTTCATATTGCTAAATTTGCAAAAAAATTAAAAATAAAAATTTTTTATTATATTAGCCCTCAAGTTTGGGCTTGGCGAAAAGGACGCGTGAAAACAATAAAAAAACTCGTTGATTTGATGATGGTTATTCTACCCTTTGAAGTTGATTTTTATAAAAAAGAAAATTTTTCTGTTTGCTTTGAAGGTCATCCTTTGATTGATATTGTAAAACCCGATCTTCAACCTCTATTAAAAAAAACATATCCTACAATTGGTTTACTGCCCGGAAGCCGAGATGAAGAAATCAAACAATTACTCCCTGTGTTAATTGAAACAGCCCTGATGTTAAAAAAAGATTACCCCAACGCACATTTCATTTTGCCTTTGGCCTCTACCCTTTCCAAAGAAATGATGTTGCCTTACTTAGAAAAAAATAATTTGCCTTTAGACATTATTTCAAATCAAACCTACGCTGCACTGGCTTCTTGCGATGTGATCATCACAGCTTCTGGCACAATTACGCTTGAAGCTGCTTTACTTCAAACACCTATGGTAATTATTTATAAATTAAAAACACTTAGCTATCTTTTAGGGCGCTTACTGGTAAAAGTGCCTCATATCGGTTTATGTAATTTAATCGCAAATGAACGCATCGTACCTGAACTTCTTCAGAACGAAGTCACGCCCGAACGTATTTCAATCGAAGTAAAAAAAATCTTAAACGATACCTCTGTCATCAAAACTAAATTATTAAAAATAAGAAATTTACTCGGAGAAAAAGACGTAAATCAACGAATCGCCATCACAGTCAGCAAATTGATCTCAAAATAACTCACTCCCTGCAATGGAACGAAGCAAAAAGTGGGTTACTGTGTTGAAGTCAGTTTAATTTTCGGTTTTCAGGCCGAAGGCCTGGCAACGCAGTCAAGCCCCATCTTGGGTTCACGTAGTGAACCCAAGATGGGGTTATGATAAGAATAGATATTAGCGCTGTAAGCGCGAAACAAAATAATAATAAAGGAAGTTATCCATGTCACAATCATTATCACAGTTGATTATTCACCTTATCTTTTCTACAAAACATCGCCACCCTTTTTTAAAACAAGAAGAACTACGGCAACAATTATATTGTTACATCAAATCTATCTGTCATAGGCAGAAATGTGAAATAATTTCTATCGGAGGAACAAAAGATCACATTCATATTTTATTGAATCTTCATAAAAATAGTACGGCCTCGCTTCTTGTTGAAGAAATAAAAAAATCTTCTTCAAAATGGATAAAAACCCGCGTGAGTAATGACGATGAAATAAAAAATTTTTATTGGCAAAAAGGCTATGCGATATTGAGCGTTAGTCAATCCAACATAAGCAAAGTCAAAACGTATATTGAAAATCAAAAACAACATCATAAAAAACAAAATTTTAAAGAAGAATTGCGATGTTTTTTAATCAAACATCATCTTCAATATAATGAATGTTATCTTTGGGATTAATTCTTTCGCGCTTACAGCGCTAATATCTGTTTTTATCATTACCCAGTCTTGCGGCAAGCAAAGCTTGCCTTAGACTGGGCTAAACTTCGTTGCCAGGCCTTCGGCCTGGGGGGATTGTCATTGCGAAAAAATGCGTCTGAGTGATTTTGAAAAAAATAAGAAGGTTCACGCATTTTTGAAGCAATCTAGTGTGCTACTAAATAAGAACACAGTTTTTGGATTGCCGCGAAAAACACAAGAAAGCTCTTTCTTCTTTTTAAAACAAGGGCTGTGTTTTTCTCGCAATGACTGTAATCGCAAATTTATAATGGAATCAAATTTTAATTTTTAATCTCAAGGCCTTAAATTAAACTTCAAAGCTTAACTTACTGTCTACTTTTTCGGGGGAAGATCAGCACCTCTAAAAATTAGAAATTTTGCGTTAAAACGAGGCGCACTCATTTTTAACCGGCAGTTTACATAGAAGTAAATGAGCATTTAAAAAATGAGTGCAACAAAGTTATAACGCAAAAAAACAATTTTTAGAGCTGCCCTCAAGCAGGTCTGGCTGCGGGTGATGACGAAGATGTACTTTGATTTGATGCGCTGTGCGTGCCTTCTCTTAATTCTTTTAAGGCTCGGCTAGCTTGATCAAACTGTTCTGAAAACAAGTGTCGAGCAGACGCTATCTCAAGTAATTGAAAGGAGGTTCTCGTTAAAGGATTTTGTTGATTACTACAGAAACAACGTAACAACCCTATCAAGTCAAAATAGTTTTCATGCAAACTTACAGGCAAAATCATATAGTCAAAAGATACAGGATCTACAAATTTTTCAAACAATGCTTTCTCCTCGGCCGTTTCTAAATGAAGTGCGTCAATTTTTTCTTTAAGTGTGGAGGATTTTGCTAACGTATCTAAATAATCTTGTAGCGCCTTATTAAAAGAAGTGTAATATCCCCGAATAGTTCTTTCCTCCTCATCATGCAGCGCTTGTTCTTGTAATAATATCCGTTGAAACAGTTGCTCTCCTGGAGAGGAGGGAGTGTTGATCACAGGAAAAAGCCTTGTCTCCGGGTTTCGTGGGTTCGCGGGTTGTCGTAGTAGTTCTTCTACCCGCGCTTCTACCCGCTGTAGATTTGGCTCTAGCTGTCCTCGCCTCCGTGCTCTTTCCTCCTCCTCCAGCTGTTGTCGTTGTTGAGCTACCGGTTGTCTCCGTGTTCTCAATATTAGCTGCGGCTGTTCATCATCTAAAAAAGCGCGTGAGAAACCTCTGTTCCCGTTGTTAGGAAACAGCATATTATCGGAGCCACCACCTCTCCTTTCTTGTCTCTCTTGAGACGAGTCATGCGCTGGATAGGGGGGTTTCTGGAGAATCTGGTTTTAAGCAAGCTAAGGGCACGGCGCCAAACAATATCACAAGCCCAGTTAAAATCATGCCTATCAGAGTCTGAATAAGTTGAGTCACGAGCCAAAGTAGTGCAAGAACACCGGATATAAACAGGCCTAATAGCCAATGGAAGAAGAAATGAAAATCGGGAACTGAATTTTTTTCAAAAAGAAACTTCGAAAAAAACTTCATGAGAGAAGGTATCGGAAATAGAAAATCTAAAAGCCCAAGATGAGGATCTTTTGCTGCTCCAGTAGCCCAATAAAAACTACTGGTAACATGAAAAGGAACTTCACCCACCAAAACATCCAGTGTCATCTTGGCTAAGTGAGATAAACGCTCAAAGTAAGACGCTGTTCTTGGAAGTCTATAAGAAGGGTCTAGCGCTCTTTCAAAAGGATTGAATGAAAAATTTATCATGGAATTCCCACGAGCAAGTTAACCTTGCTTATTCAAAAACAGAGATTAAGTTAAATAAACACGTTTCTATTATAAAGAATGAAAATAAATATTTCAAAATTAAAATTTAAAAAAATTTTATTTTTTATTTTACATTGGTCTTGGCGATGAAGCAGAATTCGAATTCGCAGAGCTAGATGCGACCTCATCAAACATACCAATGCCTCGCGTAGGAGAAACTATTTTCTCTTCTAAATTTAAATTCGGAACAGCAACCCTTTTAGCTTCATCAAGAATTTCTTCAAAACGATCAGGTTTTTGTATTTCTATCGCATATTGATCGGCAACCCCTGTTAAATATTTAAAAAGCACTTCAGGATTTTGATCAACACCCAAACTGTAATTCATCGCACCTTCTCTACTTGGATCTATCAAACACGCTTCAAGTAAATACAATGCTTTAATATTTTCTGCATCAAGCGCTTTAACAAAAAAAGGTAGCGAAAATAATGCTGTGACCGCAGCGTGATGATAATTTCCTCGTTGAATAATAGCGGATAAGATTTCCCTTTCTTTTTGATCAGGGTCATTTTGAGAAACATCCGTTGTTTTCTGTTTTTCTGTCAAGGCATTTAATACTTTCTTAGCAATAACTACCAAATCATCAAAAATCATGAATTTTTCTAGAGACGCTGCAATGTCTATTTCTGGATTAAGCGCATACATCGCTAGACCAAAAGCAAGATCTTGACGGTTGTGACGAAGATGATAAGCCAACAGTGTTGCATACGCAGCATGCTTGTCTTTTTCATTTTGATCATCTGAATCGGCCGTTAAACGCAGAAGTTGTACCAAACAATCCTTAAGTCTATCGTGCGCTTTAAGCTGTAATCCACAATGATGAAAAGGCTGCATAAGAAGGCTTAACGCTTTTTCATAAAATTTTATTTCATCCACTGAAGATTCAGACGAAACTACTTGATATAAACTTAAAACAGCTGAACTCAAACGATAAAGTTCACTAAAATAATGAGTGACAGAAAGTTTTTCTTCTTTAATAAAATTTTCCAACGCTTCATATTGTCTGGGAATATCATCTAACACCTGATTATCTATGCTGCTTCCTTCAATAAACGCTTTAAGTTTCTTTTTAACTTCTGCTATTTTTCTATTACGCGCTAAAAGCTGATCAAGAGAAGCTTGTATCTCAAGTTTTCGAATAAAATCCAGATAAGATTCTTTATTACCCTCTAGCAAAGGCATTGTCTGTTGGAGTGTATTCAGTCGGGATTCCAGATCCTCAGCCCAGTCATCAAGGCTAAGAATTTGCTCCTCATGTTTTTCAACACACTTCAGATAAGAGTTCTTATAGATCTTATTACCCTCTAGCGAAAGCGTTGTTAGAACATAATTCTGTTGGAGTGCGCTCACCAAAGATTCTACACCCTCAGAACTTATTGAATTGTCATCAAGCTTAAGAACTCGCAGTTTTGTATTTTTTCGCAGTCCGTCTGCTAAGGCCTTTACACCGACATCACCAAACACACTTCTTGAGAGATCGAGTTCTCTAAGCGAAGTGCTCTGTTGAAGTGCACCTGCTAAGGCCTCTACAGAGGCATCACTAAGCGCACTTCCTGAGAGATCGAGTTTTCTAAGCGAAGTGCTGTGTTGAAGTGTGTCCGCTAAAATCCGCCCAATAGTAGCCTGCATAGGCATCCCTAGCGATGCGTCGTTTCTAGAATTACCACAAAGAACAAGGGTTCCCAGATCTATCTTCTCTCGGAGTACATCTGCCAAGACTTGTACGCCAGTAATATCTATTTCATTGTCGCTAAGCTCAAGAAATTTCAATCCTGCATTCTCTCGGAGTGCATCTGCCAAGGCTTGTGCGCTAGCATCACTTATTTCATTTATTTTATTATTTCTAAAATAAATGCGTTTCACACTTTTATTGTGTCGAAGTGCGCTTGCAAGTGCTTGCACTTCCATATCACCTATATTCTCACTTTTAAGTTCAAGAATAGGCATTTTGTCACCCGACCCAAGTTTTTCGATTATCGTCTGAACGCTATTGGCGTGTGTTGATTGTGATTGCTTCATGATAGTTAAAACCTTAAAGAATTTAAGAAAAATTCATTATAGAGAAATTTTTAGAAAATACCTTAAGGGAGCCTGAAAACCATCTTTTAAAATGTCGATTATTATCTGTAATTTCGCTGCGTTTTTTAAAAAAAAGTAGCCTGGAGCAAGCGCCGATAGGCGCGAAGATCCAGGAAAAAACTTGCGAAAGATTTATTTTAAAAAAGCAGTTATCACTGAACAAGATCTTCTTTTGCTTCAACCATGCCTGTTTTAATTGACGTTAAGAAATTCTTTATTGTTTCTGCATCCGGTTTAATTAAAGCCGTGTAACGACAGCGATAGTCTTCAGAAAAAAAGACGATGGGATAAGAATAATGACGTTGATCTTTTGATTCTGCATTAACAGAAATAAAAATCATATAACTAATTTTATGATTATTTATATTAAATGATCCCAAACCCACCCTATCTACCGTATTTTCTTTCACGCTTTGTTGCACAATCGAATAATGATGGTTTTGGATTTTACCTTCTTTATGCTGTACTGAAAATTCAACAGTGGCACTATTCTCTTTTGAAAAAGATAAAACAACAGGCATTTTTGAAATTTCTTTTAAATCTGAATAAACCGCTTTACAAGCACTCTCATTACTGGAAAATCCTCTCAAGTCGAGTAATTCATAAGCCTTCTCCGAGGCAGCTTGCACAAGCCCACAATAAAACAAACCGAACAAACCACCTAAAGTTAACTTGATTGCTCTACCACCTGCTTTATACAACATATTTTATACTCCCTACCCATGAAAAGATGCGAACTTATAACCTCTACGAAAAACCATACCGAAAATCGAAGATACAAGAAGCTCGAACTGAAAAGCAAGGACCCCCGCTATACCCCTACCCATGAAGATCATCGCAAGATGAATGCGAGACCGAGGCGTAGGTTCGCATCTTCATAGGTAAGGAAACTTGCACTGGCATATCATTTTTTGATATAAAGGACAGCTTTTAATGAGCAAAACTATAAGTTGGAGTAGAAAGTTATGTCGAAAGTATGTCAAGTCACCGGGAAAAAACCTTTAGTAGGGAATAATGTTTCCCACGCAAACAACAAAACCAAACGTCGTTATTTTCCAAACCTAAAGACACAACGTATTTACAATCCCACAACTCAAAAATACGAAACACTTCGGTTAACCACCCGGGGCTTAAAAACCATTGATAAATACGGCATTGAATACGTGTTAAAACATTTTGTAAATTCAAAAAAAACAAATTCCAACACCCAACACATCGCTAAAAAGGATAATTAATCATGCGAGAAAAAGTCAAACTCAATTCAAAAGCAAGTAGCTATTATTACACAACCAGCAAGAACAAACGCACCACCCCTAACAAATTAAAATTCCGAAAATTCGATCCCAATACACGGAAACATGAAGAATTTGAAGAAGGGAAAATTAAGTAGCCACAGGTGAAAAAAACGCGTTTTTCATCATTGCGAGAAAAACACAGCCCTTGTTTCAAAAAGAAGAAACAAGGGAACTCTTATCAAAAGTGAAAGAAGCACTGGAAAAATACTCTACTGCTGGTTTCATACCTAGAAGAAAAGCGCTCGATTTATTAAAAGAAGTAAACGATTTATCCCATTCATTAGATTCAAGTACTCACAATCGACCTTCTATTTAGCTGTTCTTTTTTCCTGGATTATGCTTACCCTCGTTTTCGGCAAGCAAGCTTGCCTTAGCTCTTCACTTCAACACAGCAACCTACTTCGTTACTTGCTTTAATTCCAAAGCAAATAACTGCAACGATTTTAATCCTGAACTTTCTGCTTGATGGCACCATTGTTGGTAGGCTTCTACTAATTCTTTTTGCGTTAATGTTGTTTTTTCCCAAATGCTCATTAACTTTTGTCGGAATTGATATACTTGCGCCAAAGCATGAGAAAAATCTAAAATTTCTTTTAGATGTCGCTTACCTTTTTCATCTACCAAACGCTCACTGCGAATTAATAATTTTTTTGATTTATCTAATAACTGCCATGAGTCTTTATTGTTTTTCACACGCTGTTTTTCAAATGATAACACCGGCAAAATCACTTCTTTGCTGTAACGCGATAAAATTTGGAAACGATTCAAAATAATCGCTTTCACCGTTTCAATGTCAATGACCGCCTTTTTTTCTTGTGCTAACGCTAAGCGCGGAGGAATTTTTTTTGCTTTGGCTAATCCCAAAAAAGAAAGCAAGCGAATATAAACCCAACCCATATCCACTTCCCACCATTTCACGGATAATTTTGCAGACGTTGGATAAGTATGGTGGTTGTTATGCAACTCTTCTCCACCAATGAATATGCCAAAAGGAATAATGTTTCGCGCGGCATCCGGACATTCAAAACTTCGGTATCCCCAATAATGCCCCACTCCATTCACTATGCCCGCAGCAAAAAAAGGTATCCAAATCATTTGCAAAGACCAAATAGCAACGCCGGGCATACCCAACAAAACTAAATTAATTAAAAGCATGGCCACAATGCCTAAAGCATTATGCGCGGCATAAACATGTCGCTCCAACCAATCGTCAGGCATGCCATGGCCATAACGCTCCATGGTCTGCGCATTCATCGCTTCTTTGCGGTAAAGCTCTGTGCCATACCACAGCACCGTTTTAATGCCTAAAACTTGCGGGCTATGCGGATCATCTTCTGTTTCACATTTTGCATGATGCTTGCGATGTATCGCCGCCCATTCCTTGGTCACCATACCCGTGGTCAACCATAACCAAAAACGAAAAAAATGACTTACGATAGGATGTAGCTCTAAAGAACGATGCGCCATGGCACGGTGAAGATATAAGGTAACCGCCGCAATCGTAATTTGCGTCACGACAAGAAGTACCGCAACATAACCCAGAAAAGATAAATGAAATAATCCAAAAAACATAGATTTTTACCCCCAAAAAAGACAGTTGACTCTACACCTTCACGACGAACTAAACAAGAAAAATCTGCTTGAAAACACACATCATAGGGCGTATTCTCGATCTATTTTTGCTTCTAATATAAGGTCTTTATGAAAAAATTACTTCGAATAAAACCTGTTTCTCACACGCAAAACGAAGACGGTTTAAAACGCTGCCTCCATGCCTCTGATTTAATTCTATTGGGCATCGGCGCCATCATCGGCGCAGGAGTGTTCGTCTTAACAGGCATTGCCTCGGCAACCCAAGCCGGCCCTGCGATCACCCTCTCCTTCATTGTAGCAGGGATTGTTTGCGCCTTTACGGCATTGTGCTATGCCGAATTGGCCGCCTCCATCGGAGGCGCTGGCAGCGCTTATGCTTATGCTTATGCAGGCTTGGGCGAAATCATCGCCTGGTTCATCGGTTGGAACCTGATTCTTGAATATGGCATGTCCACCGCTACCATCGCCGTAGGCTGGGCAGGCTATGTTAATAATGTTTTTCAATCTGTCGGTTTAAATATCCCTCATACCTTACTGGCAGGCCCTTTGGCCGGCGGCATCATTAACTTGCCTGCCGTACTCATTGTCGCCGTGTTGATGATATTACTTTGTGTGGGAACACAACAAAGCGCGAAATTCAATTCCATCATCGTTTTTGTTAAATTACTGGCGATCGCTGTTTTTCTCATCGTGGCACTTTTCCATATTCAACCCCAAAACTGGACCCCCTTTATGCCTTTTGGTTTGCAAGGCGTGATGAATGGTGCTGCTTTGATTTTCTTTTCTTATATTGGATTTGATGCTGTTTCCACAGCCGCTGATGAAGCCATCAACCCACAAAAAGATATTCCCATCGGCATCATCGTTTCTTTGTTCGTGTGCACCTTGATTTATGTGGCTGTCGCCGGATTATTAACAGGCATTGTTTCTTACACAACACTGAATGTTGACTCCCCTGTCTCTGCCGCACTGCTTAATTTAAAACAAAATTTTGTCGCTGCGATTGTCGCAGCAGGTGCCATTGCAGGTTTAACAACAACGATCTTAGTCATGTTCTATGGTTTAACACGTGTTTTCTTTGCGATTTCTCAAGATGGTTTGCTTCCAAAATTTTTTGCAAAGATCAACCCAAAAACACACACGCCTATTCCCGTCATCATTGCCAGCGGCATTATCATCATGATCGCCGCAGGATTTGTACCCATTGGCGCATTAGCAGAAATTGTAAATTTGGGAACGCTTGCTGCCTTCACCGCTGTTTGCATTGGCGTCATCATCTTACGTGTTCGTCAACCCAATTTAGAGCGTCCTTTTAAAGTTCCTTTTTATCCCATCACCCCTTTATTGGGGACTCTTTTTTGTATTTATCTCATGATACATTTACCCAAACTCACCTGGGAACGCTATTTTGTGTGGATTCTTTTCGGATTTTTCATTTACTTTGCTTACAGCTTCAGGCATAGTCGCCTCGCAAAAAAACCGTAACTATTCACGACCTAATGCGAATTCAAGTGAACATGCTTGGGTGATACCGTGAACAGTTACAAAAAATCATAATGAGAGAGAATGTTATTTTATGTCTGTTTACTCTACCAATGAATTCAAAAGTGGTTTAAAGGTCATGCTAGACAATGACCCTCACAATATTTTAGAAAACGAATTTGTAAAACCCGGCAAAGGCCAAGCCTTTAACCGCGTTAAATTACGTAATTTAAAAAATGGGCGCGTGATTGAACGCACGTTTAAATCAGGGGAAACTTTAGAAGGCGCTGATGTTGTCGATGCTGACATGCAATATCTTTATTTTGATGGTGCGCGTTGGCATTTCATGTCACCTGAAACATTTGAACAATACGACGTGGATGAAATCATTGTTGCTGACGCAAAACAATGGCTGAAAGAACAAGCCATTTGCATCATGACATTATGGAATGGTGTGCCACTTTCTGTTATCCCACCCAATTTTATTAATTTAACCATCGTAGAAACTGATCCCGGCGTACGCGGTGATACGTCCGGCGGTGGCGGTAAACCTGCAAAACTTGAAACCGGCGCCACGGTACGTGTTCCGCTCTTCGTACAACCCGGCGAGCTTATTAAAGTCGACACACGCACGGGAACTTATGTTTCACGTGCAAAAGAATAATGTCAGATTGGAAGCCCATCGCTTCAATCCACACATTACAATTACGTGCTGCATTTTTTAAAAAAATACGTCATTTTTTTGAAGAAAGAAAAATTTTAGAAGTTGAAACGCCGCAATTGAGTCGTGCGATGGGCACTGATCCTTATCTTCATTATTTCACAACAGATTTTTCACTGCCTAACACAAAGCATTCAACGACTTTGTATTTACAGACTTCCCCTGAGTTTGCAATGAAGCGCCTACTTGCGGCAGGATCAGGTTCTATTTATCAGATTTGTAAAGCTTATCGTAATGGAGAGTCAGGTAGATTACACAACCTTGAGTTCACGATGCTGGAATGGTATCGCGTGGGCTTTGATCATCATGACTTGATGAAAGAAGTCGATGCTTTTTTGCAAACTATTTTAGATTGCAAACCGGCACATTACATTTCTTATCGGTCTTTATTTGAAAATCATTTTGATTTTAACCCTCATGAAATTTCATTAAAAGAATTAAAAGAAAAAACGAAAAAATTAGATTTAGAAGAAGCGCTTATCGCCTCTTTTGATAAAGATACTTTTTTACAATATTTGCTGGCCACCTTTGTTGAACCTCAGCTAGGCTTGGCCTCCCCCGTCTTTGTTTATGATTTTCCTGCATCGCAAGCGGCATTAGCGCGCATCAAAGAAGGTATTGCATCTCGTTTTGAGGTGTATATACAAGGCATCGAATTGGCGAATGGGTTTCATGAATTAAATAATGCAGAAGAACAGCGAAAACGTTTTGAAAATGATCTTAAGATACGTCAAGCAAAAAACTATCCTTTACCTCTTATCGATAATTATTTTTTAGAAAGTTTATCTTCTCTACCGGATTGTGCCGGCATTGCATTAGGCATTGACAGATTAATCATGATTGCATTAAAGAAAAAATCTTTAAAAGACGTGATCACGTTTTCTTTTGAAAATACTTGAGTTCAAGAAACTTTTATCTTATCTGCTCGAAGGAGCAGGACAAGGGGGCGGAGGAATAAGCGGTATATTGTGTAGTTCGTCCTCTGAAAGAAACGCTGGCCCCGCATATAACAACTCAGGCTGCAAAAGCGGATCAGGTAGTTCGAAACCTCCTCCTTCTTCACACATAACCGCTAAACGATGAAGCGAGCCACTTGGATGAGGCTCGCTTTTTATTGCGTTCAGTAGCTGAACTAAGGCCCTACAAGCTTCATCAAGCGGCCTAAGCTCGTCAGTATGATCATAGGTAGCGGTTACCTCTTTTGTTTTCTTGATATGACAAGAGGACTTCAACTGGACTGTTAGATAGATGATTACCAGAAGAAAATAACCTGAACCAATACCTATTGAAATATTCGCAGCCCAACCATCTAGCACCGGCAAAAGACCGAAAAGAAGGAATGTGATACCAACCAATAGATTAAAAACCGCCACCCCACCAATAAAAACACTTTCCCTAAAAGAGCACATTTCAAAAGACATAGAACGACGTGTTTTATAATCTTGAGTTAGATAAAGCGAACTGACACTGAGCGCCTCTTCGTCAGTCAATCGCTCCTCTTCAAATTGTTGGCGTACTCTGTCATTAATTAAGTCTTTATGTTTGACGATGTTTCTCAGTAAGGCATCATAAACACTCGCAATTTTCCCCAGCACAGCAGGCACATGAACATCAGCCGTTTTCTGACGCTTCGTATTCTCAATATCCTGATTCGCTTTAGTAAGCGCATCATCTAGCACTTGAAGTTTTTCCCGGAAGGCTTGATCAAATTGTTTTGATATTGAATTTGTTTTTTTCCAATGATTAAACGCATCGAGGGAAGCTTGAAAATGTTGTAATAACATCGGCATACTCCTAAAAATTTAAGAAACACGAAAAATATCATCATACATCCAAAAATTCTTTGAAGAAATCTCTTCTTTTTTCAAAACAAAGCGGATGTTTTTTAACACGTCAAAAACGCCAAGCGGGTAAGCGACTCCGTTCACTTGAATTCAATATCACACTGGTTGCTGAAAATTAAATAATTTTCCCCTTCCAAAGCTGAGTTAAAAACTCTTTCCAGGGCAAAATTAAAATATCTTTGTCCTTAACGGAGAGTTGGCGTGGGCGGACATCTTGGCTAATAACAAGCGCCTTCTTGGGTTGATAAGTTTCTTGAAATGCCAACAAACCAGAAATTTCTGATTTGTGTACTGTAGTGCTAATTTTTACTTCAATTGCTATTTCTCCTTCACCTAGCACAAAGTCTACTTCTAAGCCTGACTTAGAACGCCAAAAATAAATCGGGAAATCGAGATCATTTAAGCCTCGATAGGCGATTAATTCCATCAAGATGTAATGTTCAAATGCGGCGCCTGCCACTGCTCCGCGTAGCTCTGCGATACGTAGCTTAGTTAAGGCTTGTGAAACACCCACATCAAATAAATAAAATTTAGGTATCGAAATAATTTCATCTCTGGATTTTTTGCCATGAAAAGGATAAATAAAATAACCTAATAGGGTGTCTACTAGAATTTGAAAATATTCTTTTACAGTTTTGCTATCCACGCCACAATCACGAGAAATATTATTAAAATTGGTTAATTGACCATGACCATATGCTTGAACATCCAGGAAGCGTGAAAAGGCAGCTAAATTACGTACCAAAGCCTCTGCTTGAATCTCTTCTTTTAAATAATTAAAGAGATAAGCTTTGATAGATTTTCGATAATGAATATCTTGATAATGATCAGGAATCAAACCATGGTTCAGGGCTTTTAATAAATTAAAATTAGGGATTTCTGGAAAAACCAATGGATAAAATGTATAACGCCAGGCTCGTCCTCCCAACATATTGGTGCCTAGACGTTTTAATTTTCTTGCGCTTGAACCACACAAAACAAATTGAATTTTTTTGGCTTCAATTAAATGATGAACTTCGTTGAGTAAATCTGGAATTTTTTGGATTTCATCGATGATAACAGGATGTTTTGTGACTTGATCAATATTAGCGAGCAACTCTTCGCGTAATAAATGTGGCTGCTTTAGGAAGCGGCTAAAGGTATCCATTTGCAGAAGATCATAATAAATAGCGTCCGGAAAATTTTGTTTAAGATACGTTGATTTGCCCGTTTTGCGTGCTCCCCATAAAAAGGCGGATTGGCGCTTAGGCAAGTCCATTTTAAGTAGTCGATGAAATTCCATAAAGTTATAACCAATTCGGAGCTTGTTCCGAAATAGTAGCACTTATTCGGAGTTTATTCCAATAGCTTGGTGGGGTTATATACCGCTTACCTATGAAGATGCGAGTTTCGCGCTTACAGCGCTAAAACGTATGCGTTAATACACCCCGCCTTACGGGGAACGCAGTGAACCTAAGGCGGGGCTTGACGTTGTTTTCAGGCCTTCGGCCTGATAACTAAAAATTTTATTTCCTGTAATTCGCTTTTAAAAATAGCCTGGATCAAGCGCCGATAGGCGCGAAGATCCAGGAATATTATCATCCTGTAATTTCGCTTCGCTTCATTACAGGCTACACTCCCAGGGTGAGTTGTGCGAAGCACAACGTAACCTTGGGTATCAAATTTCTCACAAATCACAAGCGCTGTAAGTGCATAAATCGCATCTTCTGTTTAAAAAGAAGAAAGGGTGTATTTAAGCTTTCTCAAAGCAAGTCAGAAAGAAGTCTCGTCTTTTCCCAAAACAAAAATGCTCGGGATAATTAATTTTATTGAGATAAAGTCCGTGTGCAGGCACCATGACACCTGCCTTTCGACGATCACACCCATCCAATATTTCTTTCACCCCCTCCGCTGGTTGTAGCCCTTCCCCCACAGGCAACAATGTTCCTACAATATTTCTCACCATGTGATGCAAAAAGCCATCTGACTGAATATGGCATATCACAAACTCATTTTTTCGAAATACACTTAAGTCTGTTATCGTTCGTACCGTTTTTTTTGCTTGGCACCCAGAAGAACGAAACGATGTAAAATCATGTGTCCCAAATAAATAATGGGCTGCTTTTTGCATAAACTCTGTATTTAATGGGCGACAATACCAATAGGCTTTATTGCGTAAAAGCGCTGAACGCACTTCGTTATTATAAATAAGATAATAATAACTTCTTGAAATCGCACTGAATCTGGCATGAAAATCAGAAGGCATTTCGCAAACCCAGCGAATGCTAATATCACGGGGCAAATTTGTATTCGCACCCAATAACCACGCACGAGTAGATCGCTGTGCATTCGACTCAAAGTGAATTACCTGCTCAACAGCATGCACACCCGTATCCGTTCGTCCTGCACAAATCACACGGATAGAGTGGTTTGCAACACGAGACAATGCGGATTCCAAGGCTTGCTGTACCGTAGGTAGATTTTCTTGAAATTGAAAACCATAATAAGCACTGCCATCATACTCAACACCCATCGCAATTTTCATTTTTTAAGAAGACCCTAAATTGATTAAAAAAAACAATATAGCCAATAATCATCTTCTCTGCTTATCACTGAGACAAAATCAAGAGGTAATAAAAGAGGTAATAGAGGTATAAATGGGGTAATTTGATGTTTATATTACCCCATTTCTTTGCTAAAATGCTTTTTTACAAGCAGCCGAAGGATAAAATATGCCATCTCTTGAGCCTGATTTTTTGGAAAATTTGCGTTTTAGTAAAGTTGAACTTTCTACATTGAAGACCATAGGGGAATATCGCGGCAAGCAAGCGTTATATACACATCAAACCCCTCAAGTATTAGAAGCATTGCGACAGGTTTCTGCTATTGAATCTACTGAATCTTCAAACCGGATAGAGGGGATTTTGGCTCCACATCTTCGTGTGGAACAACTGGTTTTGCATTTTACCCAACCTAAAAATCGTTCTGAACAAGAGATTGCAGGATATCGTGACGCGCTGTCATTAATTCACGAAAGCGGAAAAGATATGCCTTTTTCGAAGAATGTGATCCTGCAGCTGCATCAAATGTTATACCACTATTCTTCTGGCAGAGGTGGCCATTGGAAGATGCAGGATAATCAAATTGTAGAAAAAAACTCTGAAGGAAAAATTCATCGAATTAGATTTTCTCCCGTCCCTGCAGTATCAACACCTCAAGCAATGGATGATTTGTTAGGTAACTACAAACTTGCAAATCAGGCGCATCAAGCTGAGCCGTTAATTTTTGCGCCATTAGTGATTTTAGACTTTTTATGCATACATCCTTTTGCCGACGGTAATGGAAGAACAGCGAGATTATTAACCCTAATGATGCTGCTTTATCAAATGGATATTGAGGTGGGTCGATATATCAGCCTTGAACGTGTCTACGAACAGACAAAAGAAACATATTATGAGGCATTAGAAAAAAGTTCTATACATTGGCACGAATCAAAGCATGATGTTTTCCCTTGGTTAAATTATTTTTGGGGAACATTACTCGCTGCTTATCGAGAGTTTGAACAACGAGTAGGAGTAATTAAAAAAGGAAAAGGTTCGAAGACGGATCAAGTAATTTCTGCAGTAAATAGATCAACGAAACCTTTTTCAATTAGAGAACTTGAAAGAGATTGTCCTGGCGTAGGTCGCGATATGATTCGCCTCGTATTACGCGAGTTGCGAGATCAAGGAAAAATCAAGGTAAAAGGTTTTGGGGTTGGAGCGAGATGGGAAAAGATTTAATTCCTGAGTTTCTTATAAATTTGAATTAGTTTCGACTTGATCTGACAAAATACTTGAAAAAATTAAAGATGTGTTGCGGAAGAACTCCTATGCAGACTCTGCTGGAGAATACAACCCTGGAAGGCACTACTCCCACTCGATCGTCGCGGGCGGCTTGCCTGTGATGTCATACACCACACGTGAAACACCCGTCACTTCATTCACGATCCGTCGAGAAATTGTTGCGAGCATCTCATAGGGTAAATCACTCCAAGACGCCGTCATAAAGTCTTCTGTTTTTACCGAACGCAATCCAATGATCGGGGCGTACTGACGTGCATCTCCTATCACACCCACTGAATTGACAGGGATAAATACCGCAAACGCTTGACTGACTTTTTCATAAAAATTATTTTTTTTCAATTCTTCAATAAAAATAGCATCCGCAATGCGTAATTTTTCTAAAACATTTTCCGTCACTTCGCCTAACACACGTATCGCCAATCCTGCCCCCGGAAAAGGATGACGGTAAACCCAAGACTTTGGCAAGCCTAACAGTAATCCTAATTTTCTTACCTCATCTTTAAATAAATAACGCAAAGGCTCAAGCAATTTTAAATTCATGCGAGAAGGCAATCCACCGACGTTGTGATGCGATTTAATGATCTGCGCGCCATATGATGCCGCCGAAGACTCAATGACGTCAGAATAAATCGTGCCTTGCGCTAACCATCGACATTCTCCATATTTTTTTGCTTCTTCTTCAAAAATACGAATAAACATTTCTCCCACACGTTTTCTTTTTTCTTCAGGATCAAACACGCCTTTTAAAACATTTAAAAAATCTTTCTTTGCATCTACGATGCTTAATTTAAAATGATATTTTTCTAAAAATATCGACTTAATTTCTTGGGTTTCATTTTTTCGAAGCAAGCCGGTGTCGACAAAAATACACTGCAACTGTTCACCCACTGCTTGATGTAATAAGGTGGCCACCACAGCAGAATCCACACCACCAGAAAAAGCTAGAATGATTTTTTCATTTTTTATTTTTTGACGAATATCTTGAATCAATTCAGAAATAATTTCTTTGGGTTGCCAATTTGAAGAACAATGACAAATATCAAATACAAAACGTTTTAAAAATAATTGACCTTGCGGTGTGTGAGTGACTTCAGGGTGAAATTGCAAACCATAATAACGCCGCTTTGGATCCATGATCGCTGCAATTTCTTTGCCTGACCTTGCTTCCACATAAAATCCCGGTGGCAAAGCACTGACATGGTCGCCGTGGCTCATCCAAACATCTACTGTTTTTTCACACGAAAAAAGAGAATGAGGTTTTAATGCTTGAGGTAAATCAACAATTTGTAATTTTGAAAAACCAAACTCAGCGTGTTTGCCCGCTTGCACCTGCCCACCCAGCTGCATCGCTATCGCTTGCATGCCATAACAAATACCCAAGATCGGGACGCCATAAGCAAAAACGGCTTTCGGTATTTTAGGGGCATGTTGTTGATTGATTGAGTCAGGACCACCTGAAAGAATAATGCCGCAGGGCGCAATGTCTCGTAATTCTTTTTCTGTCAGCATGTAAGAGTGAATTTCACTGTAAACACCCAAGTCACGAATGCGTCGCGCAATCAATTGGGAATATTGCGATCCAAAATCAAGAATAAGAATGGGAGAATGAGGCTTCAAAAATGATGCGTTAACCATTACATAGTCTCACGTGAAGAAGCAGAAAAGAAATAAAGCAAAAAGGACGTTTTTCACGAACGACTACATTTCATCATGATGCTCGCCTTGATAATTCGGCGACGCTTTTGTGATACTCACATCATGCACATGACTTTCACGCACACCCGCTTGCGTGACCTGAACAAACTTGGCATTTTTACGTAATTCATCGAGGGTTTTACATCCTGTGTAACCCATACCTGAGCGCAAGCCTCCCACCAATTGATGCACCACTGCTGATAATTTTCCTTTGTAAGGCACCCGCCCCTCAATACCTTCCGGGACCAGTTTTTCTAAACTGCCTTCTTGATCTTGAAAATAACGATCTTTAGAGCCTTGCGTTTGCCCCATAGCCCCTAACGATCCCATACCTCGATATGTTTTATAACTTCGTCCTTGATAAAGCACTGTCTCACCGGGCGCTTCTTCTGTCCCTGCAAATAAACCCCCTATCATCACCGTGTGTGCCCCCGCCACCAAGGCCTTACAAATATCCCCCGAGAAACGTATGCCTCCGTCAGCAATAATAGAAATTTTTTTGGAAGCTAACACACTGGCAACATTCATGATCGCCGTGATTTGGGGCACACCCACACCCGTCACCACGCGCGTGGTACAAATCGACCCAGGACCAATCCCTACCTTCACACCATCAACACCAGCTTGCGCTAATGCCAATGCACCGTCTGCCGTCGCAATATTGCCGCCAATTAATTGTAATTCAGGAAATTGTTTTTTAATCCACTTAAGCTTATCCAAAACACGTTTAGAATGACCATGTGCCGTATCTACCACCACCAAATCCACACCGGCTTCCACAAGCGCATGGACACGTTCTTCTGTGTCTTCACCCGTACCCACCGCCGCACCCACGCGCAAATGCCCTTCTTCATCTTTTGTGGCTTGCGGTTTGCTTCTCGCTTTTAAAATATCTTTTACTGTAATCAAACCCTTTAATTTAAATTGTTTATCGACAATTAATATTTTTTCAATACGATGTTGATGCAGTAAATGCATCACTTCTTCTCGCGTGGCGCTTTCTGTCACTGTCACTAATTTAGGTTTTGATGTCATGATTTGCGACACAGGACGATCTAAATTCGTTTCAAAACGCACATCACGACTTGTCACTATCCCCATAAGATCATCACCGTCTGTCACAGGGACACCTGAAATATTATGTTGCTGCGTTATTTCCAATAATGTTTTAACCGTCGTATCCGGTGATACCGTGATCGGTGACAACACAATGCCACTTTCATATTTTTTTACTTTTTTGACTTGCCAAGCTTGATCTGTAATCGACATGTTTTTATGTAAGATACCCATCCCTCCTTCTTGCGCTAAGGCAATCGCAAGCGAAGCGTCGGTAACCGTATCCATCGCTGCTGAAACCAGGGGGATATTTAAAATAATCTGCGACGTAAGATGGGTTTTAACATCCACTTCTCTTGGCAAGACCTGACTAAAAGCAGGAATTAAGGAAACATCATCAAAGGTTAATGCAAATTGCATCTGAGGTCTCTCGAGGCTAATACGTATTTAAGATTTATCACTGTGACGAGTATAACGAAGCTCTCTTAAAAAAAGAAAGCATTACTGTTAAATACATGAATACTTCAAGTCCGCTGGCTATTTATTAAGGAAAAATGAAGCAATGCTTCTAAATAAATTATTTTATTTCTCGCAGAAAATGACAAATTAACCCATTAAATTATCATCAACAATGTCAAATTAACCCAATAAAATGTCATTGACAATGACAAATAAAGGCCTTAAAATATCAATATTAACGCCAACCAACCCTATATAAATGTCAAACATCCCCAGAACAGCCTTAACTTCACTAAGAAAATGGAAAACCCATCCTTTACGAAAACCCTTACTCGTTCGAGGCGCAAGACAAGTTGGGAAGACTTATCTCATCAAACAATTCGGCGAAGAATTTGAATACTGTATCGAGATCAATTTTGAAAAAGATAAATTGGTAAAACAATTTTTCAACGACTCCCTCGAACCCATCCATCTCACTCAAAAAATCTCAGCTTATGCGAATAAACCCATTATCCCGGGCAAAACCTTGTTGTTTTTTGATGAAATTCAAGAGTGCGAGCAAGCTATCACAGCATTGCGCTACTTCAAAGAAGAAATGCAATCCCTGCATGTGATTGCTGCAGGTTCTCTTATCGATTTTAAATTGAAACATATCGGTATGCCGGTTGGTCGAGTGCAATTTCTGTATTTATATCCTTTGTCTTTTAAAGAATATTGTTTCGCAGTCAACCGTGAAAAACTCTATCAAGAAGCGCAAAACAAATTAAAACTCAACGCACCCTTACATGAAATACTGCTTGAAGAAGTAAAACGATACTGTTGGTTGGGTGGCATGCCTGCTGTTTTAGATGCTTGGATATCACAAAGTAATTACAACTTATGCGAAGAAGTTCAATCAGAAATCTTACTTTCTTATCGCCAAGACTTTAATCGCTACGCGAAAGATCACCAAATCCCTTATCTAGAACGTATGTTTTCAAACGCAGGACAACAACTAGGGCAAAAATTTAAATATGTAACGGTGGATCCAGATATACGCGCAAAAGACTTGAAAGAGGCACTGGCGCTATTAGAATTGGCTGGGATTATCTATCGTGCCTACCACACAAGCGCCCAGGGTTTACCCTTATCTTCAGGAAAAGAAGACAAACGTTTCAAAGTCTATTTATGTGATACAGGTCTTTTGCAACGTTTATTAAATGTGACAATGAAAGATTGGTTATTCCAACCGCTTACCGTTAAACATAGCGGTAATATTGCAGAACAATTTGTACAGCAAGAATATATTGCTTACACCATGCAACAAACTCCGCCCGAACTTTTTTATTGGCATCGGGAAGAAAAACAAAGTAATGCCGAAATAGATTTTTTATTTCTTAAAAATAGAAAAATTATTCCTGTGGAAGTTAAATCAGGTCATAGTGGCCGCATGAAAAGCCTGCAGCTCTTTCTTCAATCTCACCCACATTCACCTTTAGGATTAAAGATTTCAGAATCAAATGAAGAAAATTTCAATTCGGTTGAAGCTATTCCGTTCTATGCGATCCAAGGCTGGCTTGGTCAAAATGAAATTTGGGAAGAAAAAAAATAAAATAAAAATGGCGTTTTCCACGAACGACTAATGAGGCCGTTGAAAATAGGCATTCACCCTCATCTCTTCACTGGCTTTACGTTCCCCTTCCGCCATTTTTTCTAAAAGCTGAGAAGCCCGGGTTTTAGAAACAACCGCACCGAGTGTTGCCATTTTTGAATGCGCCGCATAAGTATAAAGGGCTGCTTTTTCAAGACAAGAAAAATCACACTGACTTTCTTGCTCTACAAAAGCAATCATCTGATTGGCAAATTTGAGTTTTAATAGGCCCCTAGCTTCCTCCGACGATACTCTCTGCGTTGTTGAATTCACTTTCTTTAAAAAAGCTTCAGATAAAACATCAACTTTTAACTTCCCTTGCAAAATTTTTGTTTTAGAATAAAAATTTTCAACTTCACTGTCTGGTAAACGCGCTATTTCTAACATCTTCTCTTGTGTCAACGCGTCATTATTTAAAAAATGAGTCTTGAATTTTTGTTCGTACCTAATCCACAGCTGAGCCTGACTAGGAGAAAGCCCCTCTTCTTTTTGGATTCTATCTTTTTCTTTGGCGATTTCTCTTAAATGACGAATCTTGTCAAAAATAGCAGAACCCATCAATCTTTCCATCGTCTGATCATCATGACTGTGAAGACACAATAAAAATAAAACATTATTCATAAAAGAAAGATCCGTCCTTATAATTTTCTCTAAAAAATCAAAATAGTTTTGTACAGTAGTCGCATCTTGATAACGCGCCACAAGCATTCCTAAAGACCAACCTTGATCATTTTGCTGCCCTAAAAACCTCACTGCCTCATCAGGCTTTAATAACTCTTTTTCAAGACAACACTGCAATAAATTAAAATACTGTTGCGTGCTTAGAGCATCTTGATAAAAAGCTAAATACATCCCGAGATGCCAAGTAAAATTATTTTTTGATATTAAACATAGCAATAGTTGCTCACGACTCGACAATCCATGATCAACACACCAGGATAATAATTTGAAATACTGCTGCGTGATTAAAGCATCTTGATGTCTAGCCACAAACATTCCTAAAGACCAACCTTCTCCACCTTGCTCGGTTAAAAACCCAAATACTTCATCCGATTTTAATAACCCCTCTCCCATACATTTCTGTAAAAAATTAAAATACTGTTGCATGCTTAAAGCATCTTGATTACGTGCCACAATTATTCCTAGAGAGCGACCTCTTTTATTTTTCTGGGTTAAAATCTTAACTACCTCATCAGATTTTAATAATCCATCGTCGCAGCATTTCTGTAATAAATTAAAATACTGCTGCGTACTAGCAGCATCTTGATAACGAGCAACAGCCATCCCTAAAGAGTTACCCTCTTCATCTTTCTCCACCAACAACACAGCGATCTTTTCAGGCGGCACTTGTTTATTTTCAATGCCTTGTTGTAATAACTTAAGGTACTTTTGTGTGATAGTCGCATCTTGATTGCGCACCACAAACATTCCTAGAGAGAGACCTCTTTGGTTTTTCTGGGTTAAAAGCCTAACTACCTCATCAGATTTTAATAATCCATCCTCGCACCATTTCTGTAACAAGTTAAAATACTGCTGCGTACTAGCAGCATCTTGATAACGAGCAACAGCCATCCCTAAAGAGCCACCTTCTTCATCTTGTTCCATCAAAAACACAGCGATTTTTTCAGGCGGCACTTGTTTATTTTCAACGCCTTGTTGTAATAACTTAAGATACTTTTGTGTGATAGTCGCATCTTGCATAGCCGCAACTTGCATGCCGATACGCTCATATTCTCTTTTCGTAAATAATTCGTTTATTTGTTCTTGTGTTAATCCGAGCTGACTATCCAATATCTCCATAAAACGAAAATACGCTCTCTCAAAAGCAAAATCTCGTTTTACTAAATGTCCCGATTGGATTAAACGACGAATGAAACTTTCTACTAAAATATCATTCGCATCAACAGATAAAACATATTTTTTATATTCCGATTGTTCTAGAACAGCTTGATCAAACAAAAAACGTCTAAAATTAAAATTCTCGTCTTTGCCATAATCTTCAAAAGAAGAATAAAGCTGTAAAACAATCGCACTCTTATCTTGTTCTTCTGATATTTCTTCAGAATTTAATAATTCCATTTTTTTTTGAATATCTTTCCCTACATTTTTTAATATTTTTTCTAAAATATATTCAGGTCTGCATTTTGCTTTAAATGTTGAAACAAATTCATCCTGTATCTCTAACGCATGTTTGACGCTATAATCATTTGAGGCATAATGATCTTCTACATTCGTTACTCCCAATTCTGATTGACTTAAACCAAAAAGCGTATTTAATACGTGAATATCCATTCCCCTATCTCTTTCTGGAAAACGCTCTTGCAAAATCCTACCCCCAATATCTTGAGCTAAGTCTTTTCGGATATTCATCAGAAAAAACTCAGGGCCTGCTATTAATTGTCGATAAGTATCTTCCAAGTGTGTCAATACACCCGGCTCGCAAACTCCCAAATCTGACAACAAACCTGAAATAGCCCAATATTTCGATTCTTTAATTTTATCCTCTTGCATCAACAAACAAATTTTTTCTAATAAGCGAACACCTTCAAATAACAAACCCCGCCTTTCATCTCGAATAATATTCGCTGAAAAATAGCAATTAAAAACATTAAACACTTCTCTAGAAGGAAGAGAGATTCCATGCTGTGTTGCCCAGGATTTTAGAATTTCAACATATTTTTCAACAGCAGTTTTTGTTAATCCAATAAAAATATTCTTTATTTTGGATTCATCTAACTCGGAATCAAAAAAATCTTTCAATGATTTTTGTATCATCTCCATTGGAAGCAATTTTTCTTGTTGTATTAATTCAACAATCCTAGAAAAAGCATTAATGTAATCTAAAGAAGACTGATCAAGAGTTTTCTTCTTCAAAAGTTTTTCAAATAAAATCTCTCCATCAAGTAAATCACCCAGCTGAGACTTGAAGGTATATTTATCTTTTAATTTTTTTAATCCATCTTCGATTTCTCTTTTAAAATGCCCCCCTCTTTCACTTTTTAAAAATTTTTCAAAATCTTCTCCTACCCTAGGGAAAACAGTTATTTTAACAAGCATTGAATCTTCTTTTTTTTCTTCTGGCACCGAAAAAAATAATTTTGTGAATCCATTAAAAGCGGATTTTTCTTCTGATGATGAAGGAGGCAAAGATGTAGATGACGATGCGGTTTCTAACATGATGATGGTTCTCTCGACAAAAGTTTTTTTGCTATACCCCTTACCTCTTGAAGATGCGAAGTTACGCCCAGGGATCGCGTTCAGATTGCGATGATCTGATTGAGCAAAAACCGCCACGTGTACGACTACACATGAGGATTTTTGCGAATGAAGATCATCGCAAGATGAATGCAAGCCCGAAGCGTAGGTTCGCATCTTCGAGAGGTAAGGGGTATTACAGTCGTCCGTGGGAAAAACGTCTCATTTTGCTTTATTTCATTATTACACGAATTATAGGCTACCTATTATTTTCTTTCGCGCTTACAGCGCTGAAAACGTGGACTATTCACATACCCCACCTTACGGTTCACTACGTGAACCTAAGGTGGGGCTTGACGTTGTTGTCAGGCCTTCGGCCTGATAAAAACCCCCGAGAATTTATTCATGACGAATTTATCAGGTCGAAGACCTGACAGCGTACAACGTCAATAAGAATTCTTTTATATCATGATTTTCTAGATATAAGGGTGAGTTGTGCGAAGCACAACGTAACCCTGGGTATCGAATTCTGTTTTTATTCGCTATTTCCTGCCTCTTGCCTCACTTCTTGTTCTTGTAATGCTTCACTGAGTGCTTGCTCAACATCAGAAACAGTAATTTGTTGTGGCACCACCAGTTTCTCAATATTACCCATCTGTTTTTGACGTCGTCGCATATGATAGGCCAAACCTGTCCCGGCAGGAATTAATCGACCTACCATGACATTTTCTTTTAAACCTTTTAATTCATCCCGTTTACCAGAAACAGCCGCTTCCGTTAATACACGCGTTGTTTCTTGGAATGAAGCCGCAGAAATAAAAGAGTCTGTCGACAAAGAAGCTTTTGTAATACCCAGTAATACATTCTCCGCTGTCGCAGGTTTTTTATTTTCAGCAATCACTCGCTGATTTTCATCACGGAAAGCAATTTCATCCACTTGCTCACCATGCAAAAATGCAGTTTCACCTGAGCTCAGGATCATCACTTTACGCAACATTTGTCTGACAATCACTTCAATGTGTTTATCATTGATTTTTACACCTTGTAATCGATATACATCTTGTACTTCATTAACAATGTGATTGGCCAATGCGTCCACGCCCAATAGTCGCAAAATATCATGCGGGTTCAAGGCACCGTCAGCAATCGTTTCACCCCGTGCCACATGCTCACCTTCAAATACATTCACATGACGCCACTTGGGAATCATTTCTTCATGCGCCATACCATCAGCCGATGTAATAACTAAACGGCGTTTTCCTTTTGTCTCTTTACCAAAACTCACAATTCCGGAAATTTCAGCCAAAATAGCCGGTTCTTTAGGACGTCGCGCTTCAAATAAATCAGCTACTCGCGGTAAACCCCCTGTGATATCCCCCGTTTTTGATGTTTCTTGCGGAATACGCGCGATAACATCACCCATGCCTACCTTCGCGCCATCTTCAACACAAACAATCGCATTGGTTGTTAAAAAATAATTGGCAGGTAAGTTGGTTCCAGCAAGACAAAGATCTTTGCCTTTCTCATCTACTAACTTCAATACAGGACGCAGTTCTTTCCCGCTGGCACTTCGTTGTTTTTGATCAATGATCAAAATGTTTGACAACCCTGTCATTTCATCTGTTTGTCGGTTAATGGTGACACCTTCAATGAAATCTTGAAATTGAATGCAACCTTCTACTTCTGTGATGATAGGATGTGTGTGTGGATCCCATTGCGCGACGATTTCACCAATTTCAACCGTGTCCCCTTCTTTCACAGAAATATTCGCACCGTAAGGAATTTTATAACGCTCTCTTTCACGACCTTGTCCATCAATCACCGTCAATTCGCCTGAGCGCGAAACAGCAACACGGTGTCCGTGCGCATGCGTGACTAATTTAATATTGTGTAACTTCACATGCCCTTTTGATTTTACTTGAACATTATTAATGGCTGTCGTACGTGATGCAGCACCCCCAATATGGAAGGTACGCATCGTTAATTGTGTGCCCGGTTCACCAATGGATTGCGCTGCAATAACCCCCACAGCTTCACCCATATTGACCAAATGCCCACGCGCCAAATCACGACCATAACACAAAGCACAAATACCATAACGTGCTTCACAAGTAATAGGGGATCGCACTTTAACTTCATCTATCATGTGCTTTTCTAGAAGATCAACTTTATCTTCATCTAATAATGTGCCCGCAGGAATCAACACATCTTTAGAATGTGGCATTAACACTTCTTCAATTAACACACGTCCTAGAACACGCTCACGCAAAGGTTCAACAACGTCGCCTCCTTCAATGTGCGGCGTTAAAATCAAACCCCGCTTGGTACCACAATCATTGGTAAACACAACAACATCGTGTGCCACATCCACTAAACGTCGTGTGAGGTAACCTGAATTTGCTGTCTTTAATGCAGTATCTGCCAAACCTTTTCTGGCACCGTGGGTGGAAATAAAATATTGCAATACGTTTAATCCTTCGCGGAAGTTAGCAACGATCGGTGTTTCAATGATGGTGCCATCTGGCTTGGCCATCAAACCTCGCATACCGGCTAATTGTCGCATCTGCTCAACAGAACCCCGCGCGCCAGAGTCTGCCATCATGTAAACTGAATTAAAGGATTCTTGTCGCGTTGACTCACCCTTTCTATCAACAACAATTTCAACAGCGAGTTTTTCCATCATGGCTTTGGTCACCAGGTCTCGCGTACGCGACCAAGTGTCGACAACTTTACTGTAACGCTCACCTTGCGTCACCAGCCCCGAAGCATATTGTTTTTCAATTTCTTTTACTTCTTTTTCTGCAGAAGCAATAATTTCTGCTTTTGCTTCCGGAATAATTAAATCATTCAAGCCAATAGAAATACCAGAGTAAGTTGCATAATGAAATCCGGTATACATCAACTGGTCTGCGATTAACACCGTTTCTTTTAAACCTAATTTTCGATAACACACATTGATGATTTCTGAAATAATTTTTTTCTTCAAAGTACGATTGACTAATTCAAACGGTAAACCTTTAGGTAAAACTTCAGAAAGGATCGCACGTCCCACCGTAGTATCAACCAAAGAAATTTTTTCTTCTAACACGCCTTTGTCATTATAAAGGGATTCTTTGATTCTCACTTTGATACGCGCTTGAAGTTCAACATGACCTAAATCATAAGCTCGGTGTACTTCATTCACATCAGCACATACCATGCCTTCCCCTTTGGCATTCACTCGGTCTCGCGTGAGGTAATACAAACCCAACACAACATCTTGTGAAGGCACTACCACAGGCTCACCACTGGCCGGGGATAAAATATTATTGGTAGACATCATTAAACTGCGCGCTTCAAGCTGTGCTTCTAAGGTTAAGGGCACATGCACTGCCATTTGGTCACCGTCAAAGTCTGCGTTATACGCTGTACATACTAGCGGATGCAGTTGGATCGCTTTACCTTCGATTAACACAGGTTCAAACGCTTGAATACCTAAACGGTGCAAGGTGGGCGCACGATTCAATAACACCGGATGCTCACGAATCACTTCTTCTAAAACATCCCATACTTCAGGATCTTCTCTGTCCACCATACGCTTGGCGGCTTTGATGGTGGTCGCCAAACCACGATATTGTAATTTACTAAAAATAAAAGGTTTAAATAATTCAAGGGCCATTTTCTTGGGTAACCCACATTGATGTAAGCGCAAAGTCGGTCCCACCACGATCACAGAACGACCGGAATAATCGACACGTTTCCCCAATAAATTTTGACGAAAACGCCCTTGTTTTCCTTTGATCATATCTGCTAAAGATTTTAAAGGTCGTTTGTTACTGCCCGTGATCGCACGTCCACGACGACCATTATCTAATAAAGCATCCACTGCTTCTTGTAACATACGTTTTTCATTGCGTACGATAATATCCGGCGCACTCAAATCAAGTAGCCTTTTTAAGCGATTATTTCGGTTGATCACACGACGATACAGGTCATTTAAATCAGACGTCGCAAAACGCCCGCCATCTAAAGGGACCAAGGGTCTTAAATCCGGCGGAAGCACAGGCAATACTGTCATGATCATCCACTCCGGACGATTGCCTGAGTTATGCAAAGATTCTAAAAGTTTTAAACGTTTCGATAATTTTTTTAATTTTGTGTCAGAAGTCGTATTTGGAATTTCCAAACGCAATCTTGCAATTTCTTTTTCAAGATCAATTCCCAACAATAATTTTTGTACGGCTTCAGCACCCATGCGCGCATCAAATTCATCACCGTGTTCTTCAATCGCTTCCAAATAAGCATCGTCTGATAACAACTGCCCTTTTTCCAAAGGCGTCATGCCTGGATCAACCACAACAAAGGCTTCAAAATATAAAACACGCTCAATGTCTCTGAGCGTCATATCTAACAATAAACCAATACGTGAAGGTAAAGATTTTAAAAACCATATGTGTGCTACCGGCGTTGCAAGCTCAATGTGTCCCATGCGCTCACGTCGTACTTTCGCCAACGCCACTTCCACACCGCATTTTTCACAAATCACACCGCGGTGTTTCAAACGTTTGTATTTCCCACATAAGCATTCATAATCTTTAATAGGACCAAAAATTTTCGCGCAGAATAATCCATCTCGTTCGGGTTTAAACGTACGATAGTTAATTGTCTCGGGTTTTTTAACTTCACCATAAGACCATGAACGAATCATGTCAGGCGGCGCCAAACCAATACGAATAGCATCAAATTCCTCGAATTGATTACCTTGTAGCTTTAAAAGGTGCAATAAGTCTTTCAAGTGAATACCCTCGTCAATAAAAATTTACAACATCTAAATTCGAATTCAAGTGAACACGCTTTTGGTGAGGTAAGGTGAAATAAAAAACTTCGAGAAAAAGCGCAGTGTATACAAAAATACATGAGCATTTTTCGAAAAGTTTTTCATTTCAGATTGCCCACCAAAACGAGTTCATTGGTAGCACGAACAATCAATCATTTTCTAAATCAATATTAATACCTAAAGAGCGAATCTCTTTAATCAACACATTAAAGGATTCTGGCATGCCCGGGTCCATGCGATGATCGCCATCCACAATGTTTTTATACATCTTCGTACGCCCTGCCACGTCATCAGACTTCACTGTTAACATTTCTTGAAGTGTGTAGGCAGCACCGTAAGCTTCTAGCGCCCAAACTTCCATTTCTCCAAAACGCTGTCCACCAAATTGAGCTTTACCCCCTAACGGTTGTTGCGTGACCAAACTATAAGAACCCGTTGAACGTGCATGCATCTTGTCATCCACCAAGTGATTAAGCTTCAACATATACATGTATCCCACGGTGATCGGTCTTTCGAATTTCACCCCCGTCCTACCATCATATAAAGTGGTTTGACCTTTTTCGGGTAATCCCGCAAGTTGCAACATTTCACGAATTTCTTTTTCTGTGATGCCATCAAATACCGGCGTTGCCATGGGCACACCGCCTTTGAGGTTATTTGCAAGCGCCATGATTTCTTCGTCAGAAAATTTATTTAAGTCACAAGTCTGCTCTGAGCCATGTTTATAAATCTTTACAAGCAAGTCTCGCACTTCTTTTACTTTCGCTTGGCGCTCAAGCAATTCACCTATCTTTAGACCCAAGCCTTTAGCAGCCCAACCTAAATGGGTTTCCAAAACCTGTCCCACATTCATACGCGAAGGCACACCCAGCGGATTCAAAACGATATCTACCGGCGTTCCATCTTCAAGGTAAGGCATGTCTTCTACAGATACAATCGTCGAGATAACGCCTTTATTTCCATGACGTCCCGCCATTTTGTCTCCCGCTTGAATACGTCGCTTTACAGCCAAATATACTTTGACTATTTTCAAGATCCCCGGGGATAAATCATCACCTTGCATTAATTTTTTGCGCTTGGCTTCTAGTTTTTCTTTATGCTCTTCCCTTAATTCTTCAACGCGTAATGATAATTTTTCCAGTTGTTCACTGACATCGTCATTACGAAGCAAAACATCAAACCATTTTTCACGACCTATTTTCTCTAAATATTCTGCTGTGATTTTACTGCCCGATTTCAAACTTTCTGGCCCTTTTTCAGCAATCTTATTCAGCAAAAGTTTTTCAACACGCAGATAAACATCTTCTTCACGAATACGGTATTCGTCATATAAATCCTTTTTCACTTTTTCAAGCGACGCTTCTTCGATCGCCAAAGCACGCGCATCTTTCTTCACACCTTCTCGCGTAAAGACTTGCACATCGATCACCGTTCCTTGCATACCCGCAGGCACACGCAAAGAAGAATCTTTCACGTCAGAGGCTTTTTCACCAAAGATCGCTCGCAATAATTTTTCTTCCGGTGTCAATTGCGTTTCACCTTTAGGCGTGACCTTACCCACAAGAATATCGCCAGGCGAAACTTCAGCACCAATGTATACAATGCCCGAGGAATCTAATTTAGATAAGGCACCTTCACCCACATTCGGAATATCGGCTGTCACTTCTTCTGAACCTAGTTTTGTATCACGCGCGATACAAGACAATTCCTCGATATGAATAGAGGTGAAACGATCTTCCTGAACTACACGCTCAGAAATTAAAATAGAATCTTCAAAGTTATATCCATTCCATGGCATGAAGGCGACTAAAAGATTTTGTCCTAAGGCTAACTCACCTAAATCTGTTGAAGGACCATCCGCCAGCACCGCGCCTGCTTCAATGACATCACCGGCCTTCACTAAAGGACGTTGATTAATACAGGTATTTTGATTTGAACGGGTGTATTTCGTTAAGTTATAAATATCCACGCCCGCATCGCCTGCAGATGTTTCATCTTCATTAACCCGCACAACAACACGCGCCCCATCAACAAAATCAACGATGCCTCCACGCTTTGCGACCACTGTCACACCCGACTCAACAGCAACGACACGTTCAATTCCCGTGCCAATCAAAGGTTTTTCAGCACGTAAAACAGGAACAGCTTGGCGTTGCATGTTTGAACCCATCAAAGCACGGTTAGCATCATCGTGCTCTAAGAAAGGAATCAAGGCTGCTGCCACAGAAACAATTTGTCGCGGAGAAATATCGATAAATTGAATTTTATCTACCGTCATAAATGTAAATTCATTTTTATAACGACAAGGCACAAGATCATCTACCAAACGTCCTTTCTCATCTTGCTTTGAATTGGCTTGTGCAATGACAAAATCACCTTCTTCAATTGCAGACAAATATTCAGTTTCTTCTGTCGTATGCCCATTCACGACTTTTCGATACGGTGTTTCTAAAAATCCATATTCATTGGTGCGCGCATAAATCGCCAAAGAATTGATTAAGCCGATGTTAGGTCCTTCCGGTGTTTCAATCGGACAAACACGACCATAATGCGTTGGATGTACATCGCGTACTTCAAAGCTTGCACGTTCGCGCGTTAATCCTCCTGGCCCCAAAGCAGAAACACGACGCTTGTGCGTCACTTCAGACAGAGGGTTATTTTGATCCATAAATTGAGATAATTGACTGGATCCAAAAAATTCTTTAATCGTTGCCATTACAGGTTTAGCATTCATTAAATCTTGCGGCATCAAGGTTTCAATTTCAGAAACACTCAAACGCTCTTTCACCGCACGCTCCACACGCACCAAGCCTGCGCGAAATTGATTTTCTGTCATTTCACCCACGCTGCGTACACGGCGATTGCCTAAATGATCAATATCGTCCACCGTGCCTTTGCCATCACGTATACTCACTAAAACACGCACCACGTCAACGATGTCTTCTTTAGAAAGCACAGAGGAACCCACAATTTCTTTTCGACCCACACGTCGATTAAACTTCATTCTGCCTACCGCAGAAATATCGTAACGCTCAAATGCAAAAAATAAATTTTTAAATAAAGCTTCTGCCGCTTCACGCGTCGGTGGCTCACCAGGGCGCATCACTCTGTAAATTTCAACTAAGGCTTCATAGTCATTGCGCGTTGAATCAATTTTTAAAGTGTCAGAAATATAAGGGCCACAATCCAAATCATTGGTATAAATTGTTTGGAATGTTTTGATGCCTGCTTTTTGTATTTTACTCAGTAAATCAGCCGTAATTTCAGTGTTCGCTTCTGCTAACATTTCACCGGTTGATTGATCAATCACAGGGTTTGCCAAAGATTTCCCCATCACATAATCGTGCGGTACTTCAAGCTTATGAATACCTGCTTTTTCAATCAGGCGAATATAACGCATTGAAATACGGCGACCTTGCTCAACCAACACCGCTCCCGCTTTATTTTTAATATCGAACATGGCAATTTCACCGCGCAAACGATCGGGGACCAAATCTAAAGTTAATTTTTCTTCTTTGATATGAAAATTATTAAATTCATAAAAACACGCAAGCACTTCTTCTGTTCGCATACCCAAAGCACGGAAAAGCACCGTCACCGGCAATTTACGTCGACGGTCGATACGCACGAAAACACAGTCTTTTGGATCAAATTCAAAATCCAACCAAGAACCACGGTAAGGAATGATGCGCGCAGAATAAAGCAGTTTTCCTGATGAGTGCGTTTTTCCTCGATCATGCTCAAAGAAAACGCCCGGCGAACGATGCAATTGCGACACAACAACACGCTCGGTACCATTAATCACAAACGTTCCTGTATCTGTCATTAAAGGCAATTCACCCATATAAACTTCTTGTTCTTTGATATCTTTCACCACCTTGCTTTCCGAAGGCGCTTCTTTATCGTAAATGACCAAACGCACCTTTAGACGTAACGGTGCCGCATAGGTTAAACCACGTAAATGACACTCATTCACATCAAAAACAGGTTCACCTAAAACATAATCAACATATTCTAAAATTGCATGACCTGAAAAACCGGTCATGGGAAACACAGATTTAAGCGCTGCATTCAAACCTTGATCACATCTTTTTTCAGGAAGGACATGGGCTTGCAAGAAACTCTCGTAAGATTTTTTTTGGATATCCAGCAATCGAGCCCCTTGTGCTGGTTGAACTGACTGATGCTTACCAAAACTCAATCGAACGCGTTTTTTCGCAGTAGAAGTCATTGACTCGTTCCTCTTGCTTGCAAACAAAAATGGAAATAACAACCTACCCGTAAAAGGGTAGGTTGTTTATTTGTATTTGAAAAATAAGTCTTGCGAGATTATTTAATCTCAACAGTTGCACCTGCTTCTTCAAGTTCTTTCTTGAATTTTGCAGAATCTGCCTTAGAAACAGCTTCCTTCACAAGCGCAGGCACAGCTTCCACCAAATCTTTTGCTTCTTTCAAACCAAGACCGGTGATGGTGCGCACGGCTTTAATGACATTCACTTTGTTTTCGCCAAAGCTTGTCATTACAACATTAAATTCAGTTTTCTCTTCTGCAGCTGTATTTGCAGCAACGGCCCCCGGTACCGCAACAGCCACTGCAGCGGCAGCAGAAACACCGAATTTGTCTTCCATTGATTTCACAAGTTCAACAACATCCATAACACTCATATTAGAAATAGCTTCCAAAATATCTTCTTTAGAAATAGAAACTGACATAGTCACTCCTGAAAATAAAAATAAATTAATTTACTTGCTGTTGTTTTTGATCGCGTACCGCGCCAAAAGTGCGAACCAATTTCGCATGGGGTTCTGCTAAAGTACGAACAAACTTGACGACAGGCGCCTGCATGACGTTCATCAACATCGCCAGGGCTTCTTTTCTCGTCGGTAAGTTTGCAAGTTTATCGATTTCATTTGCCGCTAAAAGCTGCCCACTGACCGATAAAGCCTTTACCACCAGCAACTCATTATCTTTTGAAAAATCACGCATAATCCGTGCTGCTGCACCCGGGTCACTGCGAGAAAATGCCAAAACAAGCGGCCCCGTAAAGACCTCTTTCATACACTCAAAAGAAGATCCTTCCACGGCACGGCGTGCCAAAGTATTGCGTACCACCCTCAGATACACATCTTGGCCACGTGCCATCGCACGCAAGCGCGTCATTTGAACGACAGTTAATCCACGGTATTCCACTGCAACAGCGGATAAGGCAGTGGTTGCTACCTTAGCAACCTCCGCTACAATCGCCTTCTTTTGTTCAAGTTTAAGCGCCACTGTTTACTCCTTAACGGCTAGCATTTTAAAAAAAATGTCAGCGCGTTGTTGTCTGCGCAGGCAACAAAAATTAAGAATAATAATAACTTTATCTGTAATTCGCACTGCGAGTTACAGACTGGCTCTCTTATTCACCTGCGGTCTTCGACGCAAAAGTAAAAGTAAAAAATATTTTTTACTTTTTCGCGAATTCTTTTTATAAAAAAATACAATCCCAACAATTATGCAGTTATCGTTGAAGGGTCTACAACCAAACCCGGCCCCATCGTACTTGAAACAGCTATTTTTTTAAGATAAACCCCTTTTGCTGTATTCGGTTTTAATTTTTTTATTTCATTTAATAAAACAAAAAGGTTTTCTTTTAATTGCTTTATTTCAAAATTCACTTTACCGATCACACAATGCACGATACCGTTTTTATCAGCACGAAATCGCACTTGCC
>Ga0155457_186_pt1 | contig 33011 bp, 25 predicted proteins | sample RifCSPhighO2_12_FD_107115 | JGI IMG/M metagenome (GOLD analysis project Ga0155457, IMG submission 107115) | Gammaproteobacteria bacterium RIFCSPHIGHO2_12_38_15
ATGATGATAATCTTCCCAGGTTTGTTGCCATGTTTGCATGGCTTGTTCTGCTTGGATATGCTGGGTTTGAATATGGTTATTGAGCTCTTTTGTTTTATCGGTATGGGGTTGTAATTGAGTGATTTCTTCTTGCAGTTGAGATAAGTGTTGTTGTGTTTGTGAAAGCTGTAGGGTGATTTGTGTTATGTCATCTTGTATTTGTTTGTGGTCTGTTTGTAATTGTTGTTCTCGTTCTACAGCATGTGCTTTCGCCTGTGTTTTTCTTGCAATTTCAGCGCCTAACTCAAAGTGATCTTGTTGTTGCTGCTGTAAGAGGAGCTGTGTTTTTTGTAATTGATCTCGGGTTGTCTCCCAAAGAGTTTCATGTTTTTGGTGTTGGGTTGTGAATGTTTGTAGTTGTGTTTCAAGTGTTTGAATGGCTTCTTCGTGGTGTCGTAAATTTTTTTTCAAAACTTGCCAACGCAGGGCTTGGAGCTGTGCTCTGAATGAACGCTCTTCTTTTTTAAGTTCGCGATAGCGTTCTGCTGCTTCGGCTTGTTTTTCAAGGTGTAAAACTTGTTTTTCAAGTTCAGTGTAAATATCAGTTAAGCGATGTAAATTTTCTTGAGTATGTTTTATTTTTAACTCTGTTTCATGACGACGTTCTTTGTATTTTGAAATACCGGCGACTTCTTCAAAATAAGTGCGCATATCATCGGGTTTTGCTTCAATAAAACGAGAAATCATGCCTTGTTCAATGATGGCATAACTGCGTGGACCCAGGCCCGTGCCAAGAAAAATATGTGTGATATCACGGCGACGGCAACGTGCGCCATTTAGAAAATACTGTGAATCTCCCTCGCGCGTGACTTGTCGTTTGATATTAATGTCGGTGTATGCAGCATATTCTCCGCCTAAAGAACCGTCAGAATTATCAAATTCCAGTTCAACGCTGGCAAGCCCAATGGGTTTGCGCGTTCCAGAACCATTGAAAATAACATCCGACATGGCCTCACCACGTAGTTGTTTGGCAGAACTTTCTCCCATTACCCAACGTACTGCATCGATGATGTTTGATTTGCCGCAACCATTGGGTCCTACAACGGCGACTAAATTGCTGGGAAGAGGTAAAGTGACGGGATCGACAAAAGATTTAAAACCCGCAATTTTAATGTGTTTTAGGCGCATGGGATATGTAGTTTTCCGTTAAGAAAGGGTAACTGTTCATGGTATCACCGAACGTGCTTTGGTGGGCAATCTGAAATGAAAAACTTCTCGAAAAATGCTCATGTATTTTGGTATACACTGCGTTTTTTCTCGAATTTTTTCATTTCACCTTGCCTCACCCAAGCACGTCCACTTGAATTCGCATTAGGTCGTGAATAGTTACAAAAAAGGAATCGTCCTGTGTTGTGCAGTGTAACTCAAGGCAGTGAGTTCAGAGAAGATCAGTGACGTAACTTTCGTGCTTTTTTGGGATCGATCTGTAAGGGGCGATAAATTTCAAGACGATCACCTGGCTTAAGCAGATCAGAAAGTTTTATTTTTTTACCAAAAATGCCAATGGGACTTTTATCAAGGCAAATTTCAGGGTGAATTTTTAAGATGCCAGAATCTTCAAGTGCTTGTTTGGCGGTAGAAGTGGGGCTAACTTCCAGAGTTAACAGCGTTTGCTTGTCGGCTAGAGCGTATACAATTTCAATCTGGATCTTTTTTTCCATAGATTTCCTGTGCGCGGTTTTTAAAAGCCTCCATGAGGGTGTCGCCGATGTAAGTAAAGACAGGGTTCAATGCCAGACTCAGCAATTTGTTATTGAACTCAAATTCTAAACTCAATGAAACCTCACATTTTTGCGGGGTGAGGGTTTCAAAATTCCAGAAACCATGGAGATGATGAAAAGGGCCTGAAAGTAGGCTGATTTCAATGTGTTTTCCTGTTTGAAATAAATTACGTGTCGCAAAGGATTTTTTAATGCCGTTCTTGATGAGTGTGAGCTCGGCGTCGATTTCATTTTGATTGCGTGCCAAAATGCGACTTGCATAACACCAAGATAAAAATTTTGGATAATCTTCTATATTGTTTACTAACTCAAACATTTCCATTGAGGAATAAGGTACAATCGCGTTTCGGTTTATTAAGGGCATTATCTCTCCTGGTTTAGGGTCGTTATTATGAGGCAATCTAAAATAGAAAATAAAGACATCGCGGTGAATCGCCGTGCGTTTCACGATTATTTTATCGAAGATCGTTATGAGGCGGGCTTGATGTTGCAGGGTTGGGAAGTCAAAAGTTTGAGAGAAGGGAAGGTTCAAATCGCAGAAGCTTATGTTATTTTAAAAGCCGGAGAAGCTTGGATCGTGGGAATGCATGTTTCTCCTTTGATTTCTACATCAACCCATGTAAAAGCTGATCCCACACGTACTCGAAAATTATTATTACATCAAAAAGAATTAAATAAATTGTGCGGCAGTGTGGAGTGTAAGGGTTATACCTTGGTGCCGCTGTCTTTATATTGGAAAAAAGGACGAGCGAAGCTTTGCATTGCTTTGGCAAAAGGAAAAAAACAATATGATAAGCGGGCTTCTGAAAAAACCAAAGATTGGGAGCGCGAGAAATCAAAAATTAGAAAGTTACATAGTCGTTCGTGAGAAATACCATTCTTGTTTGTGTTAATGTGCCTCTTCCCAATTTTTCCCATGGTTAATTTGTACGACGATGGGGACGGATAATTCAAATGCATGTGTCATGTATTCTCTGATTTTTTTTATAGTGTGATCAAGTTGTGCTTCGGGGACTTCAAAAACAAGCTCGTCGTGTACTTGCATGATCATGTGTGTGTGATTTTTCTCTTTTATAATCCAATGATCCAGTGTATTCATCGCGCGCTTAATGACATCGGCAGCGGTGCCTTGCAAGGGACCATTGATGGCAGCACGCTCTGCCGCTTTTTGTCGTTGCATATTGCGATCATTGATGTCAGGAACATAAATGCGTCGTCCAAAAGCTGTTTCAACAAATCCTTGTTTGTGGGCGAGCTTGCGTATTTTTTCAATATAATCATGCACAGCTGAGTAACGCGTAAAATAAAGATGAATGTAATTTTGTGCGAGCTCGCGTGTTGTGCCTAATTCTTTTGCCAAACCAAATGCGGACATGCCATACAGGATTCCAAAATTGATGACTTTGGCTTGTCGTCGTTGCTCGGGAGTGACGTCTTCAGGTTTGACACCAAAAACTTCGGCGGCGGTGGCACGATGAATGTCTGTGCCATTAGAAAACGCATGCAGTAGTTTGGGATCTTGAGAAAAATGCGCCATGATGCGTAATTCAATTTGTGAATAATCTGCAGAAACAATGAAGTATCCTGGCGGGGCAATAAAGGCTTTGCGAATACGTCGACCTTCTTCATTACGAATAGGAATGTTTTGTAAATTAGGATGGGAGGACGAGAGTCTTCCTGTTGAAGTGCCTGTTTGATTATAGGAGGTGTGGATGCGTTGGGTTTTTGGATTTATTTGTAAGGGCAGCGCATCGGTGTATGTTGATTTTAATTTACTGAGTGTGCGATGTTCTAAAATAAATTTTGGCAGAGGATAATCTTTTTCAAGGATCTGTAATACTTCTTCTGCTGTGGAGGCTTGCCCTGTGGCTGTGCGCTGTAAAATAGGTAATTTTAAATGATCGTATAACACTTCTTGTAATTGTTTGGGAGAAGCAATATTAAACATACGGCCAGCCAGTTTATAGGTGTGATGTTCAATGTCTCTCAAGCGCTTTTCTAATTCTTTACTTTGTTCTTTCAATAAATCTTCATCGATGAGTACGCCGTGGAATTCCATGCGTGATAATGTGGCAATGAGAGGTAATTCGATATGCGTGTAAACTTTTTTAAGTTCAGGGATGGCTTGTAATTCTGATTCAAATTGTTTTTGTAAATCAGCGATAAAACTTAAAGCTTGTGTTGTGTACTCTGCGGCTTTTTCAATAGGGATTTTTTCAAAATGTAATTTTTTTTGTCCTTTTCCGGCAATTGATTCATAGGAGATTTTGTTATTTTTTAAATAATGAGAAACTAAAAAATCAAGGTCATGTCTGTTTTGCGCAGGATGCAATAAGTAATCTTCTACCATGATGTCCTGCGCTATGCCTTCAAGGGAGAGCTCATTGTTTTCAAGCGCTGTTTTGCAAAATTTCAAATTATGTCCCCATTTTTTTATTTCTGTATTTTCTAAAATATTTTTGAGTTTTCTAAAGTCATCCTTGTCTTGGCAAGGTAAATAAAACAAGGTGTCGTGAGCTAGGAAAAGCGATACCGAAATCAATTTGCTAAAGGGGTCGTCAGGGAGGCTTGTGTGGACCTGAATGCCCATGCTTTTTGTAGAATTTAGTTTTTTTAATAAAATTTCAAAATCTTTTTCAGAATTTATTATTTTAAAATCAAATGAAGTGGAAGAGTTCTCTTTAAATTTTTCATTTTTTTCTAGTGTGGAAACCCAGTTTTTAAAATCATAATGTTTAAATAATTTAATTAACTTTGGTATGTCTTGGTCTTTTTGGGTTAGGTCGTCAATTTTTATTTTTAAAGGAACATCTTGTTTGATCGTAACTAATGTTTTCCATAAATCTATTTTATCTTTATTTTCTCGGAGTCGTTCGCCTACTTTGCCGGGAATTTTGTCTGCGTGTTTTAAAAGATTTTTAACAGAGTCATATTCTAGCAGCCATTTTATAGCAGTTTTGGGGCCAACGCCGGGAATGCCAGGAATATTGTCACTGCTATCACCCACAAGGGAAAGATAGTCGATCATACATTCTGGCGGAAGACCAAATTTTTCTTGAACGCCTTTTGAATCAAGAAGGGTGTTGGTCATTGTATTGATTAAGCTAACGCGTGGGTTAACCAACTGCGTCATGTCTTTATCACCGGTTGAAATAAGGACCTGCCATTTTTTCTTGAGTGCACTTGCTGTGAGTGTGCCAATGACGTCGTCTGCTTCCACATTTTCAATCGTTAGAAGAGGTAAACCCCAGGCTTGGATAATTTCTTTTAGAGGTTCAACTTGGGTAACGAGGTCATCGGGCATGGCATCACGATGGGCTTTATAATCCTCATAAAGATCATCTCGGAAGGTTTTACCTTTTGCATCAAATATAACGGCGACATACTGGGGTGAGTAATCATTCAAGAGTTTTTTAATCATATTCATGACGCCATAAATGGCGCCTGAAGGCTCTCCTTTTGAATTAACCAAAGGTGGTAGTGCGTGAAAGGCACGGTAAAGATAGGAAGAACCGTCTATTAAAATAAGAAGCGGAGGTTGTGTCATGCTATAAGCCCTATAGAAAACATATGATATACTCGTCGCCAATTTGCTTAGTCAAGAGGGCATTATGTTAAAGCAATTTTTGCCAAAACGAGATATTTTTTTCACGCTTTTTCAAAAGTTGGTTGAAAAAAATCATTTGGGTTCTGAAAATTTAGTGAAACTGCTAGAAGATTTAAAAAATGCAAAGCATCATGTCCAACAAATTTCGATCATTGAAAAAGAAGGCGATAATATTACGCGCCATATTTTTGATGAACTCCATAAAACATTTGTGACACCTTTTGATCGTGAAGATATTCATCGCTTGGCCACCCAATTGGATGATGTGCTTGACCAAATCAATCGTGCGGCAAGACGTATTTTGCTTTATGAAATGACCGATCTTCCTGATGAGATTTTAACGTTAGGGAATTTAGTTATTCAGAGTACTCAACTATTAAATAAAGCGGTGAGTGCGCTTGAACATCCTTCAAAAGCAAAAATGGTGATTCATCTGTGCGATAGTGTGCATGAACTAGAAGAGCAAGCGGATCGTATTATTTCAACAAGCATGTCTTCTCTTTTTTCTTTAGAATCTGATTTTAAGTCATTTTTAAAGATGAAAGAGATTTATGAAGGTTTTCAGACGGTTTTTAAAAGTTGTAAAAATGCGGCGATTGTTGTGAAAAGTATTATGTTGGAATATGTATAATATGATTTTAATTATTTTTACAATTTTTGTCGCTTTGTTTTTTGATTTTCTCAATGGTTTTCATGATGCCGCCAATTCCATCGCGACCATTGTTTCCACGCGTGTATTGAAGCCACGAACCGCCGTTATTTGGGCGGCTTTTTTTAATTTAATTGCATTTTTGATTTTTAAAGTACACGTAGCCACGATGATTGGTACGGGTATTGTGCAAGGCAATATCGTTGATACCTATTTAATTTTAGCTGCTTTATGGGGTGCGATTGTCTGGAATTTGATTACTTGGTTTTTAGGTATTCCCTCGAGTTCTTCTCATGCCTTAGTGGGTGGTTTGGTGGGCGCAGGTGTTGTGAAGGCGGGATTTTCTGTTTTAGAGTGGGAAGGTTTATTTAAGATATTGATCTCCATTGTCTTGTCGCCTTTACTAGGTTGGCTCTTGGGTTTGCTTTTTATGTTCATCATTACATGGTTATGTGTGAATAAAACACCGCGATGGATGGATGTGGTTTTTCGACGTTTGCAATTATTCTCCGCTATGTTGATAAGCTTAGGGCATGGTGGAAATGATGCACAAAAAACAATGGGAATTATCGCGGCTTTATTGTTTTCGGCGCAGTGGATTGGGCCTCATTTTTACGTTCCTTTTTGGGTTATTTTATTATGTAATTTAGTGATTGCTTTAGGGACCTTATTTGGTGGGTGGCGTATTGTCAAAACGCTGGGGATGAAAATCACAAAGCTGAGACCTGTCCATGGATTTTGTGCTGAAACAGGAGGGGGTTTAACTTTATTTTTAGCAACTTATTTAGGTATTCCCGTTTCAACGACACACACGATCACAGGTGCTGTCATGGGGGTAGGGTCTGTTTATCGATTTTCTGCGGTACGCTGGGGTGTGGCGCGTCGTATTGTTATTGCTTGGGTTGTCACTTTACCTGCCGCTGCAATAGTGGCAGGCTTATTGGAATGCTTGTTTATTAAATTATAGGATTTTGTCATGCATTTAGGGCCTGTGATGTTTGATTTGCAGGGCGTAGTGTTGACCTCTGAAGAAAAAGAAATGCTACAACATCCTGCTTGTGGGGGGATCATTTTATTTACACGCAATTATGCAAATCCTTCTCAATTGTATGAGCTTGTTCAATCGATTCGAGAAAAGCGTCCTTCTCTTTTAATTGCTGTCGATCAAGAAGGGGGACGTGTACAACGTTTTCGAACTCATTTCACTTCTTTACCCAAGCCTAGAAAATTCGGTGAAATTTACGATAAAGATCCGCAGGCTGCAAAAATTTATACGGAAACATCAGCTTGGATCATGGCGATGGAACTGCGTCGATATGATATCGATTTTAGTTTTGCCCCAGTTTTAGATCTTGATTTTGGTCATAATGAGGTGATTGGTGATCGTGCATTTCATCGTTTACCACAAGTGGTGAGCGTATTGGCGATGCATTTTATTCGTGGTATGCAGCGTGCCGGTATGAAAGCCGTAGGAAAACATTTTCCGGGTCATGGGTTTGTTGATTTGGATTCGCATTTTGATTTACCCTGTGATCCTCGTAGTTTGCGTGTCATTAAAAATAAAGATTTATTGCCTTTTCGGCGTTTAATTCAAATGAATTTACTGGGTGCCATCATGCCTGCGCACATTGTTTATGAAAAAATAGATAGCAAACCTGTTGGATTTTCTTATCGCTGGTTGCATGATATTTTACGTGAAGAATTGGATTTTCAAGGTTTGGTATTTTCGGATTCTCTCACCATGTTAGGGACAGAACGTGAAGGGGGATTTGATGAGCGCGCGGTTAAATCTTTAGAGGCAGGTTGCGATATGATCTTAGTTTGTAATAATCGATTGGCTGCATGGACTATGTTAGGGGCGGCTGAAAAATTTGTTTCTGCAATGCAATCTGAAAAATTATTAAAAATGCGCGCAGACAGTGAAATAAAAATCGATACGTCGTCTGATCTTGCTTTGAGAGAAGGTGTGACGTTGTTGGAAGCGTTAATTTAAAGGGAATTTTGCATGTCGATATTAAAACTATCTGTACCGCATGATGCGGTATACCACGAAAATTATCGAGACATGTCAGAGCGTGTGAAAGATTTACAAGAAAAAATAATGAAAATAAAAGAAGGGGAGCCATCCAAAGCACGTGAACATTATCTTAAACAAAATAAATTATTACCCCGAGAGCGTATTCAACGTTTATTAGATCCGGCTTCACCTTGGCTTGAGCTTGCAATTTTTGCAGCGTATCAAGTGTATGACGATGAACTGCCTGCGGCAGGTGTGATTGCCGGGATAGGTCGTATTGCAGGCCAAGAATGCATGGTGATTGCCAATGATGCCTTAGTGAAGGGCGGGACCTATTATCCTTTAACCGTTAAAAAACATTTACGTGCGCAAACCATTGCAGAAGAAAATCATTTGCCCTGTGTTTATTTAGTAGATTCTGGTGGTGCTTACTTACCAAAACAAGATGAAGTTTTTCCTGATCGTGAACATTTCGGGCGAATTTTTTTTAATCAAGCACGCATGTCTTCAAAAAACATTCCGCAAATTGCAGTGGTGATGGGGTCTTGTACGGCTGGCGGTGCCTATGTGCCTGCGATGGCAGATATCAGCATCATGGTAAAGCAACAAGCCACGATTTTTTTAGCAGGTCCCCCTTTGGTGAGAGCGGCAACGGGAGAGGTTGTCACGGCAGAAAATTTAGGCGGTGCGGATGTCCATTGCAAAACATCGGGTGTCGCAGATTATTATGCACAAAATGATTTGCATGCCTTAGCGTTGGCGCGTGATGCAGTGGCAGCATTAAATCGTAAAAAAGAAATTAATCTAGCTTTGCGCGCACCCCGTCCGCCTTTGTATGATGCCCAAGAACTTTATGGCATCGTTTCTGCAGATATACGTAAGCCTTATGATGTACGTTATGTGATTGCTTGTTTAGTTGATGGATCAGAATTTGATGAGTTCAAAGCATTATACGGAACCACTTTAGTCTGTGGGTTTGCGCATTTACATGGATTTCCTGTGGGGATCATTGCAAACAATGGCATTTTATTTTCTGAATCTGCATTGAAAGGAACGCATTTTATTGAACTTTGTTGCCAACGTGGTATCCCCTTACTTTTTCTGCAAAATATCACAGGATTTATGGTAGGCAGTAAATATGAATCTTCAGGCATCGCAAAACACGGTGCGAAAATGGTGACAGCGGTGGCGTGTGCGGCTGTACCTAAATTCACGGTGATTATCGGTGGTAGTTTTGGGGCAGGTAATTATGGGATGTGTGGTCGTGCTTATGATCCTCGTTTTTTATGGATGTGGCCAAGTGCACGTATTTCAGTGATGGGCGGTGCGCAAGCAGCCAGTGTGATGCTTGAAATTAAAAAAGAAAGTAAGAAAAAACGAGGTGAAACATTATCTCGGCAAGAAGAATTAGATTTAAAGCAAGAAGTAGAAACTTATTATGAGCGCTGTGGTCACCCTTATTATGCCAGTGGACGTTTATGGGATGATGGAATTTTAGATCCTGCGCAAACACGGGATGTTTTAGGTTTAGCACTGTCTAGTGCGCTAAATGCGCCTGCGATGCCTACGTATTTTGGTGTTTTTAGAATGTAAGGAAAAATACGATGGATCCACAGGCTTCTTCTTCGACGCTTCGTATGGTTGAGCGCTTACGAGAGCGAATTCAGTATCAGCAAGCGATAGAACTTTCCCTTCCTTTGGGTGAAAAGGAAAAGAAAATATTGTTTGATCTACTTTCTCAAAATAAAAAAATATTATTATTTCAACGTGAAAAAAAATATTTTTTTCGTACGAAAGAAGATGAAAATTGTCAGGTTACACTGAATTTTTCTCTTTTAAGAAGACCTTCAAAAAATAATGACGGTGAAAGATTTCAGGTTTTCACACAACGTTTATGTGAGCCACGTGTACGAAGCCGTCATTCCTTATTGCATCTTTGTGGTGTGTATTTAAGTGAGGGTGCTTTTAAAATAGATAAAACGCTTAATTCCAGTGAATCACAATCCTTGGAATACAGTGCAAAGCACCGTCGTGTTATTAAAATCATGACGGAGCTTTATACTAGTAATGAAAATGATCGCTGGGTGCAATTACAAAAAGAGTTTTCTCAAAAACTTCATTTAAAACCAATGTTGCGTTTTAAAAAGGAAACTACAACTTTTGGAACTGTCATTTTAGATTTTTTCCCGCATCGAAATATTCTTGAAAAATTACGTTCTCTTTCTTCGGAGGAATGTATTGATATTGTAATAAAACTCTGTGATTTTATTTCAAGGTTGCATCATCAACAATTGATGCATGGCGACATAAAATTATCGAACTTTTTATATGATTCGGGGGCTCATTTTTTCTTGCCGATTGATCTTGAGTCTATAAGACAGCCAAGCGAATGTCATTTGTCTTTAGGCTCCTATATTTATATACTGCCGGTTTTAATTTATGACCTTAATCATGATAATGTGACTCTTCAGTATCGCTACACTGCTGCAGTGGGTTATGTGAAGGACCTCTGTGCATTAGCCTGGGTTGTTTTGGAATTATTTACAAAAACTTTTTCATGTACATCGAATATTAATCTTGAAACAGCGCCATATATAGCACTTTCTTCTTATTATAATGAAAGAATACGAGAGATGTTTGAAAAATTGAAACTTTGCTTGAAGGAGTATAATTTAGCAGAAGAAGATCAAAAAGATTTTTATCAATGTTTGTATGATCTTGTTAATCCTTACAACTATCTTTTCTTCTTTCCAAAAATGCGGGCTACCGAGCCTGTGAATGTTAAGTGTGTTCACGAGATAACAGCTCAAGATCTTTTAGGGAAATTAAAAAAAATGTTCCCCTGTTCATCAACGGCTTCTACGTCCGCTTCTACGTCTATGCCTGAGAGCCCCCAAACCAGCATGTCTTTATGAAAGAAGGAAAGAAAGTGAGTTCATTTATTTTATATAGTGAAGTTCGAGGTGTTGCTCGTGTTACACTGAATCATCCACAGAAAAGAAATGTTTTGGGTGAAGATTTGTTACGGCTTTTTTTAAAAAAATTAAAAGAAATAAAAAAAAACAAAGCAATACACGTGCTTGTATTGGCAGGTGAAGGCAAATGTTTTTGCGCTGGTGCAGATCTTAGTGCGATGCAGGCCTTAAGCGAAGCCTCACTTGAAGAAAATAAAAAAGATGCCCTTTTGTTGGCGCAAGTATTATATGAATTGTGTTATTTCCCCAAGCCTGTTTTGGCTTTGGTGCATGGGTTTGCGTTTGGAGGGGCTTTGGGGCTCCTGTCCTGTTGCGATATGGTGATTGCACATCCAAAAACAGAATTTGGGTTTTCAGAAGTAAGATGGGGTTTGGCGCCGGCGGTGATCAGTCCTTATGTGATAAGCGCGATAGGTGAAAGACAAGCAAGACGTTATTTTTTAACAGCAGAAAGATTTTCAGCAGAAACGGCCAAAGATTTGGGGCTGGTGAATCTTGTAACAGAAAAAATAGAAGCGTTGTCAGATGATTATATAAAAATGTTTTTAGAAAACAGTCCGGCGGCCATGGCAGTAACAAAAAAAATAATTTCATCTGTTGTAACAAAAGAAATAAACCAAACGTTGATTAAAAAAACGGTGAATCTCAATGCGAAAATGAGAACTTCTCCCGATGGGCGGGCGGGTTTGAAAGCATTTTCGCAAAAAACGAAAACCTATTTGGTCTTAAAATCATGACAGCAAAAAGTTTAGAAGATATCGTTGCACTTTGTAAAAGACGAGGTTTCATTTTTCAAAATGCTGAAATTTATGGTGGTTTACAAGGCGTTTATGATTATGGCCCCTTAGGCGTAGAGCTTAAAAATAATTTAAAAGCTGCTTGGTGGCGAAGTAATGTGTATGAGCGAGATGATATTTTAGGTTTGGATACTGCTATCTTAGGGCATAGGAAATTATTTTTTTATTCAGGACATGAAGATACATTTTCAGATTTGATGGTGGATTGTCGTGCCTGCAAGCATCGTTGGCGCGAAGATCAGTTGCAAGATGGAAAATGTGAACATTGTGGTTCAAAAGATTTAACGCCGCCACGCGCATTTAACATGATGTTTAAAGCCAACATAGGCCCCATCGAAGACGCAGAACATTTTGTTTATTTACGACCTGAAACCGCACAAGGTATTTTTTCAAATTTTAAAAACATTTTAGATTCTTCCTCTCAAAAGCTTCCTTTTGGGGTAGCGCAAATTGGCAAAGCTTTTCGAAATGAAATCACACCACGTAATTTTATTTTTCGTGTCAGAGAATTCGAGCAAATGGAGCTTGAGTATTTTGTAAAGCCGGGAGAAGATGAAAAATGGCATAGTACTTGGGTTGAATTGCGATTTAACTGGTGGAAAATGCAGGGTTTGTCAGAAAAAAATTTAAAACTGTTTGAGCAACCTCAAAAAGAATTAGCGCATTATGCAAAAAAAACCGTGGATATCCTTTATCGATTTCCACATGGATTTGAAGAACTAGAAGGGATTGCCAATCGCACAGATTATGATTTAGGTTCGCATACGCGTGCGCAAGCAGAATTTAATTTAAGCTCGAAAGTAAAATCCAATGCAGACAGTATTTCAAAGTTAGCCATTTTAGATTTAGAAACAAATAAATGGTGGGTGCCTTATGTGATCGAACCTTCTGCCGGTGTGGATCGTGGGGTATTAGCACTTTTAAATGAAGCCTACACCGAAGAAAAATTAGCAGATGGGAAAACCCGTATCGTTTTAAAATTAAAACCTGCGCTTGCACCCATTAAAGTGGCTGTTATTCCCTTGGCGCGTAACAATGAGCAGATCGTGGGGAAGGCGCAGCAACTTCGTAAAATGATTCAAGCCTGGGGATTGGGGCGAGTTTCTTATGAAGACACCGGCAATATTGGCAAAAGTTATCGTCGTCACGATGAGATTGGCACGCCTTTCTGTCTAACAGTGGATTTTGAGACGATAGGGGAAGATCCGCAGAAAACAGCACATCGTGATACAGTGACAGTGCGTGACCGTGACACTTTGAAACAAGAGCGTATTGCTCTTTCTCAATTGGAAACCTATCTCCGTGAAAAACTGCAAAAATAGCTGAATTCCTTGCCATTTTATTAAATCTAGATACAATGTCTCCATTTTAAAATAAAGGAGAAAATCATGGCAGTTCTGAGAACGCTTTCAATTATTAAACCCGATGCAGTAAACAAAAATGTCATCGGAAAAATCCTTGATCGGTTTGAATCATCGGGCTTAAAAATCGTGGCTGCAAAAATGAAAAAACTTTCTCAAGGAGAAGCACAAGCCTTTTATGCTGTTCATAAGGCGCGGCCTTTTTATAATGAATTAGTTGAATTTATGATTTCTGGTCGTGTATTTATTTCAGTTTTAGAAGGGGAAGATGCCATCGCATTGAATCGTGAAATCATGGGAGCGACGAATCCAGTTGAAGCAAAACCAGGGACGATACGCGCTGAGTTTGCAGACAGTATTCAAAACAATGCAGTTCATGGTTCAGATTCTGTTGAAACTGCACAGCAGGAAATGACCTTCTTTTTTAGCCCCGATGAATTGTGAGTAAAGTTAATTTATTGAATTTTAATCGTGAAAATTTAGCGGCTTGTCTTGTTGAATGGGGTGAGCCTGCTTATCGCGGGACACAACTCTTACAATGGATACATCAGAAAGGTGTTTTTGATTTTGACGCCATGTCAAATTTAAGCAAACCCTTGAGAGAAAAATTAAAAGAAAAAAGTGAAATTAATTTTTTAGATATCGCTTTAGATCAGCTTTCCCATGATGGTACACGCAAATGGCTGTTTCGTTTGTCTGAAGGTAATTGTATTGAAACCGTTTTTATTCCTGAAGATTCCCGAGGCACCTTATGTGTTTCTTCGCAAGTGGGATGTGCCGTTAACTGTACTTTTTGTTCGACAGGCAAGCAAGGTTTTAGTCGTGATTTAACGGTGGCAGAAATCATAGGGCAAGTCTTGTTAGCCTCTCGTTTGTTGTTACCGCAAAAAAAAGCGATTACAAATGTGGTGATGATGGGTATGGGGGAGCCGCTTTTAAATTTTAATAATGTCGTACAAACCTTAGATATTTTACTAGATGACTATGCTTACGGTTTATCAAAACGACGTGTGACGGTCAGTACTTCAGGCATTATTCCCAAAATGATCGAATTAAAAAAAAGAAGTCCCGTGGCCTTGGCAGTTTCATTGCATGCGCCTAACGATGAATTGCGTAATGTATTGGTGCCAGTAAATCGAAAATACCCGTTATCAGAATTGATGTCTGTATGCAGCGATTATTTTAAAGAAGAGCCCCGGCGGGCCGTCATGATGGAATATGTTATGTTGGATGATATAAATGACAGTGATCTGCATGCAAAACAATTAATTCAACTTTTAAAAAATAAGGCCGTGAAAGTCAATTTAATTCCTTTTAATCCATTTCCTAAAACAACTTATCATTGTTCCCCGATGGAAAAAATAAAAAAATTTCAAAAAAAATTAATGGATTCAGATATCATGACAACGATTCGTCGTACAAGAGGTGAGGATATTGAAGGGGCTTGTGGACAATTGGTAGGGAAGGTGGAGCCAAAAAATAAAAAAATAAAAAATAAAAACAATGATGATATTAAATAAAAAAATTTTTTTTGTAGGATTTTTGTTTCTTGTGGCCTGTGCTTCTGTGCATCAAAATCAAGAATCGGCTGAGTGTAATATGCGTTTAGGTTTGGCGTATTTGACACAAGGAGAGATTGAACATGCGTATCGTAAATTACAGTTGGCCGTTACGCAGGCGCCTTCTGATCCAGAAAGTTTAAGCGCGATGGCTTATTACTATGAATATTTAGGAGAAAATGAAAAAGCACGCCGATGGTATCGGCGTGCAATATCGCAGGCGCCAGGAGGAAAAACTTATAATAATTACGCTGTATTCCTGTGTAAGCAAAAAGAATATCAACATGCCATGCGAGCATTTGATGAAGCTTTCAAGGATCCGAACTATTTAACCTATAAGACTTACAGAAATGCAGGGCTTTGTGCTTATTCTTTTCATGATTTGGCGACAGCACAGCCTTTATTACAAAAAGCCTTGAAATATTATCCAAATGATGAGGAAATTCGTAAATTGTTGTTTTGATGGGTGAGGAGTCTATCGTGGCAAAAACAAGCTTAATCCAAGCTATTCGTGGCATGAATGATATCCTGCCCGATGAAATTCCTGTATGGCAATACCTTGAATCCATTTTGCAAGCACTGATGCGTGCTTATGCGTATCAAGAAATTCGAACGCCTATTTTGGAAGAAACTGCACTTTTTAAGCGATCTGTGGGAGAAATTACAGATATTGTCGAGAAGGAGATGTACACGTTTTTGGATCGTAATGGAGACAGCTTAAGTTTACGACCTGAAGGAACAGCCAGTTGTATGCGTGCCTGTTTGGAGCATGGCTTGGTTTATCATCAGGTCCAACGTCTTTGGTATGTGGGTCCTATGTTTCGTCATGAGCGTCCTCAAAAGGGGCGTTATCGTCAATTTTATCAATTTACTGCAGAATGTTTGGGGGTGGCTGAACCCTCCATAGATGTCGAATTAATTTTATTGACGTCGCGTTTATGGAAACATTTAGGATTGTCTTCATGTCTTGAATTTCAGCTCAATTCTTTAGGGTTATTGCCAGAACGAGAAAATTATAAAAAAGTATTAGTGACTTATTTTTCTTCTCGATTATCTGAGTTAGATGAAGACAGTCAGCGTCGTTTAAAAACCAATCCTTTGCGAATTTTAGATAGCAAAAATCCTGAAATGCAATCTTGTATTGCAGGAGCGCCTGTGCTTTCAGATCATTTAGGTGAAGTGTCACAAGCACACTTTCATCAAGTGAAAACTTTGTTAGATAAGGCCGGCGTGGCGTACCGTGTTAACCCACGTTTAGTGCGTGGTTTGGATTATTATAGCCACACGGTATTTGAATGGGTCACGACACAATTAGGGGCGCAAGGCACGGTATGTGCGGGTGGGCGCTATGATTCTCTGGCCCAACAATTGGGCGGGATGGCGGTGCCAGGCGTAGGATTTTCAATGGGCTTAGAGCGCATCATTGCCTTATTGATTTCGGAAGGGTTGTATTTGGCATCACCCCAAGTTGATGTTTATCTTTTATATCAAGGGGGTGCTGCTGTAGAAGAGGCGTTACTCTTAGCCGAAACAATTCACAATCGTTTGCCCGAATTACGCTTGCTGCGCGATGGCAGTGGCGGTAAGCTTACCCATCAATTTAAGAGAGCAGATAAAAGCGGTGCTGTTTTAGCGCTTATTCTAGGAGAACAAGAATCGCGTGATAAAACGATAACAATTAAATTTTTAAGACAGGACAAGCCTCAAATAACGCTCGCTCAAGACAAACTTATTTATTTTTTAGAGGAACAATCGTGGAAAATTTCTTAACGGAGCAACAGCAGCTCGAGCAACTTTCACATTGGTGGAAGAAAAATGGGAGATTCACTTTAGGTGTTATTGCCCTTGTTATTTTGATTAATATTGTTTGGCAACTTTGGGATTTCCAGCGAGAAAGAACACTGGGGCACGCCTCTGATCGTTTTGAGTGGTTGTTGGAAGGTGTGATGACGAAAGATGATAAAGTTGTGCAGACGCAAGCAAATTATATTTTAGAACATTACCCGCGTACGCCTTATTATCTTATTGCCGCCTTGATGCAAGCAAAGCAAGCGGTGGATGATCATGATTTTGTGACAGCAGAAGAAAAATTATTGAATGTGATGTCACGTGCGAGTAATAAAGCTTTAAAACAAGTTGCGCGTTTGCGTGTGGCACGCGTTATGATTGCTGAAAACAAAGCAAGTCAAGCTTTAGAATTATTAAAAAAAGTAGACGACAATAATTATCTTCCTGCCATACAAAGTCTGCGAGGTGATATTTATCTTGCGATGGGGCAAAGCAGGCAGGCGCGACAAGCGTATCAAGAAGCAATACAATTATTAGGCGATCAAGACAGTTTTCAATCCTTCCTCCAAATGAAATTAGATGACGCCGCGTCATGATTATTCGTTTTTTAGTTTTTATTTTTATTTGTTTTCTTTCTGCCTGTTCCTCCATCACGGGCGTGGGAAAAGATAATTTGCCTGAGCCTTCGGCTTTGCCTGAGTTTAACTTTGAATTCAAACCCAATCTTATGTGGTCACAAACGGCGGGTGTGGGGGCGGATGGGCTTTATTTGAAATTATCGCCTGCGATGGCCAATAGACATATTTTTACGATTGATGCGCATGGGCAAGCCTGTTCTTTTGATAAAGATACAGGGCATGCTGCTTGGTGTCAGGCTTTGAAAACACCTGCCACGACAGGGGTGGTTGTGAAAGAAGGGCAAGTATTTTTTGGAACGCAAGACGGCCTTGTGTATGCCCTGGATGAAACAAACGGACGTGTTTTATGGTCGACGTCGGTTGATAATCAATTATTGGCGGCGCCTTATGTTAGTTCGAATCGAGTTTTTGCAAAGACGCTCGACGGTAATGTCTATGCTTTAGATAAAAAAACGGGTGTATTTGTTTGGAAATATGAGCATGGTTCTCCCCTTTATTTATTAAGAGACATGAGTGTCCCGCAGCTTGCAGGGCATCGTGTCATTGTGGGTTTTGCGGATGGAAAACTTGCGGCTTATTCAGAAGACAAAGGAGAATTATTATGGGAAAGAACGATTGCCGAGCCTGAAAGTAAAAGAAATTTCATTGATCGTTTTGTAGATATCAGTGCTTCGCCGATTTTGGATCAATCAACGATTTATGTTGTGACCTACCAAGGAAACTTTTCTGCTATAGATTTACGTACAGGCGCCATCGTATGGGAGCGTCCTTTCTCATCTTACGCGGGGATGGTATTAACGCCGAAATATCTTATTGTTTCAGATGCACAAAGTGTGATTTGGGCTTTGGATCGTCAAACAGGAAAAGAAGTGTGGAAACAAGAAAAATTAAAATTCCGCGATATCACGGGCCCTGCATTACAAAATAATAAATATATTATTGTGGGAGATAAAGAAGGTTATTTACATTGGTTGAATGTGGGTAACGGTTCTTTTGTTTCAAGGATGAGAATAAAAGACGATGCGATTTTAGCAACGCCGCTCGTAGATCATCATCAAGTTTATTTGCTTACGCAGAAGGGGGTGGTGGCGTCTATTTCTTCTGTGGGGAACTAGCTGAAGAGCGAAGTGGTACTTTTCTGTTAATAAATTTTATCAAGTCATCGTTTCTTTCGCAGTTCATTGCTTCTCCACTATTATTTTCAATTGCCTTGTAAATCTCGCCGATATTCTGAATTCTTTCCAGTAAGGCATTAAGAATAGTTTTATTAATAAAGTCGTCTCGCTTTCCATCATGAAATTTTCGAAATAAAAGAAATAAGTAGGGTCGTTCCTTACGTCCTGAATTTGTATTGAAAAACTTGCCCAAATTTTCTCGATCAAAAATATTATTTGGATAGGATAAGGGTAATTGATGCAGAACCAGAATATTATCAACAAGATCTTCTATGTTTTTTAAATATATGATTTCATTCTTATCATGGAATAGTATGCATCGAATTATAAAATGTTTTTTAACTTTCTCATGTAATTCAATAAGTTTCTGGAGGTTTATTTCTTCTGTAGTAGGTGTTTGTTTAATAAGTTGGTAAAGAAAATTTACCATCTCAACTGTAATGAGTTCACGACTATTTCTTCCTCTCAACAAAGTATCAATTGCTTTTAATATTACGAGATTATCATGGAGCGCGGGTTGGGCGTTGGGAGCATAATATAAATAGGGTCCCATTTTTTTTTCTAGTTGAATAAGCGTTTTATAAGCCTCAGGATAATTTGTTGTTGAAGGAGGTTGCTCTTCCTGAACAGTAACTGGGGTGAGCAGCTCAGAAAAAGAACTTAATGAAGAGGAAGCAGTGAGAGTTTCTCCTATAGCAAGGGGACTTGATGATGAAGAAGGAGGGGGAGGGGTAATAGGTTGAAGGTCTTCTGGAGATGAGGGAGTGGGAGATGATACTGGCTTATCATATTCTTCTAGAAGAATTTCTTTTTTCTTAATATCTTCAGGATTTTTATTATATATACGTTCCAATGTCTCAGATATTCTTTCTATATCTATTTTTTCATAGGGATTTTTTTTTGTGTTAATAAGATGAAGCACGGATTCTTCAGTTAATAAAAAAACGTCGAATGTTGAGATTTTTTTTAATAAATCTTGAGCAAGAAAAAATATGTTTTCGATATTCTTATCGTATTTTGTATTGGTAACAGAAAGTAAAGTTAAGTTATCCTTTGGTAGTGAAAAAGATTCTAAATTTTTAATAATAGTAAAAAATTCTTCAAAATTCTGATTGTTTTTTTCTATTGTTAATTTTTTAAAATTAGTTATAAAGTTTGTGACAGTATGTATTTCATGTAATTCCAAAAGTTTAGAAAGATTTGTATCATTAAAGTCTAATTTCGAATTAGACTCATTACATAGATTTTTGAAATCTGAAATTGCTTGTTCAATTGCTTTGAGGTTTGCAATATTTTTCGCTTTTAATTTTGAAGTATTATCATTCCTATCTATTATATTCTCTACCGCAGCAGGATCTTCTTTTTGCACGGATGCTTCAAACTCATCGATAATTGCTTGGCTTCGTGATTTAAAGAAATTGAGGCTTCCTGTTTTTTTATGCCAATCATACAAAAATCCGATGAAAAAAATTCCTAATGTGATGATGCTTAAAATAATAAAGCCAAGGCTTCTGACTATTCTGAAAGGGAGTGAGTGAGTATGACGTATTTCTGAAAATAGCTTATAATTTTCTTTGTTTTTTAATAGTGAAAGTAAATAGAAAACATAGGCTTTTTTAGGTTGATTGTTGCGATTGAAGAGAATGTGCTTCGTTTCATCTAGGATAGCGTTTAGCTTTTCTTTTTTTCTAGAGGTGAGTTCGTCAGTCTCTGAAGATAGGTTTTTGATTTGGCGCGTTAATCGTTCTACGGTTTCGTTTTTTATTTTTTTAAAGATATCTTCTTTGTTTGGCGGCATGAGGAAACCTGTTGAATTAAAAAAAATTATTTAAAAAATTAGATTTTAATTATAATTAGAATTACTGATTTTCACAAATATACTTATTAATATTTTTTATGTATTTTGTTAATGTTTTCTTAAGTTTTTAGTAATATCATTTTTAAAAATTATAAAGGATTGTTAATCATTGGGTCACGGGTTCGAGTCTAGTCCGGAGAGCCATCCATCTTCGTGCTAGCGCGCTTCGGCGTAATTGGGTTGCAAGAAAATTGTTGTTGAATAATCCGGAATTTTTAGATGAACGATCACGTCGAAGTTAGAAGGCGGCGAGATGAGCTTGTAGCGCCTTCTTCTCCACTTTGCGCAGAAAAACTGGTGGAAGGAGAGTTACCACTAAGCCGTGCTTTTTTCCTCTTCCAACACAAACAACAGAAAAGGCCGACCGCCCCCCCTACCGTCACTCCTACTTTCAAAACAGTGGGCGCTGGCTTATGCGCCATCACCGCCCTGGCAGCTGCCCCCACTCCAGACAAACTTCCTGCTGTTAGTGCACCCTGGTTTTCCCGAAGAGAAGCGCAAGCTCGCGTGTAAGCAGAAAAAAACTTCCTTCTAGAAGGCTGATCAAATAACCAAACTGCGAGTTGCTCAGAAGCACTCAAATAAGATCGCAATAAAATTAAAGAACTTGCCGTATCCAACCATTCTGGATTGGGTGCTACTCCCGCGTTATATCGCTTATGCACCTCTGTCCATTTTTCACTAATCTTTTTTTTCAACGTAGCAAGGGGAGATGCTTCCACAGCATGAGAACTCAGTGCTGCTTGAAGCTCGGTAAACAATTGATTTTGACAAAATCTCTTTCTCTCATCATCCGGTTTATCCAAAACTTTATAATAGAATTCCGCCATGATTTTTTTGAGCTTTGCCTCTGTCTCGATGCGGATTTCATCACACTCTGTGTAACCACCGATCGTGCTATATCTTGCTACTCCAAAAGAGGGGGAGGATTCTAAAGGTTTCCTGTTTATGATCGCATCTAACGCTTCCCTGTAATCATCTTCCTTAAGTGAAACTTGATCGAATCGCACTGAGTTACTTGCATTAAGCAATTCTAGAAGTTTTCTTAACTGTGCATGGGTAGTTGTAGCTATACGTGTTATAGCTTCCACGGGAATTTCAGGCATACCGGCTAAGAAGGCTTTGACCCTATCAAATGCCTTCCTTATGAGAGGGTCTCTTAAAACTTCTGCCTCTCCATCTCCTCCTTCCAGATTAATTTTGTCTATATCTTTTTTTATTTTACGGTAAAGGTTAACTTGTTCTAAATATAATTTCTCTAACGACAATACATTCTGCTCTATATGCAGCTGAATAAGTTTATCTAATTTATCATTGCATCTGTTATTTTGATAAACAGAAATAATTTGCAAGGCAACTTCCGCAGTAAGCAATGCTGCAGCACCGATCCCCACATAAGATTTGATCCCCATCAGTACCTTGGCCAATCCATCGAGCGACATCGCCGAGCTTCTTATGTCAGACAAGGTCTGCATGACATCAGGGGAGCTCAGTCTTTCAGCAGCATTACTTATTGTTGTTAACCCATTGACCGCAACAGGCGCATTGCCAAGGAATGCGGCGATATATGCTCTGATCATTTCTATATGTTCTGGAGTTAAAAGCGTTCTCTGAAGAAAATCATTAAGACTTGTACCTTCCTGCGCAATTCCTTTACCGGCCATTGTGCCCTCCTACTTATCAATTTACAAACGGGTGAGAGGAGTATACCTATTAGATAAAGCTACGTACAAGCGATCCTCGTAAGCGCGACAGAATTATAGATTTTTCTACTTTTTTATGTGTAATTTACTGATTTTTTCACGTAATTTTACGCATGTTAATTGCATGAGATGAATATTGTGGATGCAGGCAAGATGATTAAAAGCTTGAGATTTTAATTTAAATAAATAATGAAGATATCCGCGGGAATAATGCGTGCAGGTGTAACACAGGCAGCCTTCTAAAATAGGACGATTGTCTTTTGAAAAATGACTTTTTTTAATTTGGATTCTTGCGTTTTCAAATTCACTTTCAAATTCAATCCAGTTGTCTTTTTGCATGAAATAACCATGATACAAACTGCCATGACGTGCATTGCGTGTGGGGGCAACACAGTCGAACATATCAATGCCTTGTGCGACAACGTCAATTAAATCTTGTGGCGATAAACCGACGCCCATGGTGTAACGTAATTTATCGTGTGGCAAATACGCTTGAAGCCAATCGAGGATTTCTTTCGTTTTTCCCATGTGATAACCAATGGTTTCACCCCCAATGGCCACGCCATCTAGATTCAGCGAGGCAACAAACTCGGCGCTGGCTTGTCGTAAATCTTTAAAATAACTTCCTTGAATAATGCCAAATAAAGCTTGAGCATGTCCGTAGATGGAAGTGGGATGGTCGTCATGAAATTGTTTTGAGGTTAATAGCCAACGGTGTGTGCGTTCCATGGCTGTTTTTACGAGAGTTTTATCTTCTGTGTCAGGCGTGCATTGATCAAAAGCCATGATGATATCTGCGCCAATGATCTTTTGAGCATGTAGAGAAGAAGTGGGGGTCATGTGGATGCATCGACCTGTGATGGGATGTGAAAAACAAACCCCTTCTTCATCTATTTTTTTATTTTGTAAACTGAAAACTTGATAGCCCCCGCTGTCTGTTAACAAGGGGCCCGACCAATTCATCATTTTGTGCATACCACCGAGTGCTTGTATGGTTTCAAGTCCAGGTGAAAGCAACATATGATAGGTGTTGCCTCCTAAAATAATTTCAGCGCCAGCATTAATTAAATCTTTGGGTGTAAGATAATTAACAAAAGCCCGTGTGCCCACAGGCATGAAGGCGGGTGTTGTAAATTCACCATGCGAGGTGCTGACTTTGACGATGCGTGCTGCATTGGAAGAGGAAGTTTTGAGAATTTCAGTTTTGAATGGCATGCGAAAGGTTTCTTAAAATGTAGAAGCTTATTTCCTGTAATTCGCGCAGCGAGTTACAGGCTACTTTTTAATTTTCTCTCCCCAGCTGCGTCCGATATGTTTTATTTTTTCTTCATCTAAACTTGTGAGCTCTCGATTTTTCAATAACATTTTTCCTTGAACCCACACATCATTCACATTTTCTCTGTTAGCGGCGTAAATGAGTTGAGCATGAGGATGATAAAGCGGGAGCAATTCAATTTGATCACAGTCAATGCTGATCAGATCGGCTTCTTTTCCTATTTCTAATGTTCCTATTTTTTTTTCAAGTCCCAAGGCTTTTGCGCCTTGATAGCTTCCCATACGTAAAACAGTGTGCGCAGGAATGGCCGCTGCATTTTCTGAAACGACTTTTGCTAAGAATGCGGCTGTGCGCATTTCTTCTATCATGTTTAAATCATTATTACTTGCAACACCGTCTGTGCCTATCGCAATATTGATGCTTTCACGATGGAGGCGTTCAACAGGGCAAATACCACTGGCCAATTTCATATTGCATTGGGGTGAGTGTACGACATGGGCTTGTGTTTCTTTTAACAAAGCAATGTCTTCTTCATTGATTTGCGTCATGTGGACTGCGATCAAATGCGAATCCAGTAAACCTAATTCATGTAAGCGACGTAAGGGACGTTTGCCTGTTTTCGCAAGGGATTCTTCTACTTCTACTTTGGTTTCGTGTACATGAATATGGATGGGAGTATGGAAAGTACGGGCAAGGGATTTGCATTTTTGAAGTGTCTGTTCGCTGACGGCGTAAATGGAGTGTGGTGCCATGGCGTAGGTAATTAGATCTGAGGGGGAACCTTGTTTTAAAGTGGTTTCTGCTTTTTTCAAATAATCGGTTGCATCTTGCGCCCAGGCTGTGGGAAATTCGGCAACGCATAATCCTACGGTAGCACGCAAACCTGTGGAGAGTGTGGTTTCTGCGATGGTGTCATGAAAAAAGAAGTGATCATTAAAACAGGTTGTGCCGCCTCGAATCATTTCTGCTATTGCAAGCAAGGAACCATCACGAATGAAATCTTCATTGAGATGTTCTTTTTCGGCAGGCCAGATATGTTCATGGAGCCAGGTCATCAAGGGATAATCATCAGCAAGTCCACGAAATAAATTCATGGGGATATGGGTGTGTGCATTGATAAAACCAGGTAATAAAATATGATGAGGACGTTGAACCCATTCTTTTGCTTGATAGGTTTTTTGAAGTGTGGCGTAAGGTTCAATGGCGATGATCTTGCCTTGATGAATTGCAAGGGCGTGATTTTTTAAGACGCTAGCTTCTGCTGCCATTGGCAAAATAAATTCGGCCTCAATGATAAGATCAATTTTTTCCATAATTTTTTTATTTCCCTGTTTATTGACAGTTATTTTCTAAATAAAGTTCTTTAAGGCGTGAGTTGGGATACCGTAAGCTTTCGCCGGTGATATTTGAGTTGACGGTATTAAAGATCATTTGGCGTTTTAAACCTGCGCAAACTTCGTCGTGGTTATACGTCTCATTGTCTTTTAATAAAATGCAAGCGGATAAAAATAAAAAAAGAGGGAGTGATAAAAGGGTTTTATGCATGGTATGTCTTTTGAGTAGAAAAAGGAGTCTATTGTTAATCTTCTCGGCTTTTTTGGCAAGTTATATTAAGGTACAATCCTGAAGATTTTAAACTATAAAGAGAATATCGTGGCACGTCGAAAAAAACCGCTTGACCCTTTTGCTTCGCGAGAAGCTTCAAAATATGGGAATCCTATTCCTAGTCGTGAGTACATCATTCAACTGTTAAGAAAAGCAAAGAAACCACAAACATATGAAAAGTTGCTTGAATTGCTTGATTTGGCGGGTGAAGAAAACCAAGAAGCCTTGAGTCGTCGCTTAAAAGCGATGGAGCGTGATGGCCAGTTACTCTATAACCGTCGTGGAGGTTACATCCCCGTTGAAGAAGCAGATTTAATTCGTGGGCGTGTTGTAGGGCATAAGGAAGGTTACGGTTTTGTCGTACCCGAAGATGGTGGTGAAGATTTATTTTTATCGCCTCGTCAAATGCGGGCTGTGTTTGATGGTGATCGTGTTTTAGTGAATGTGACGGGTGTGGATCGTCGAGGTCGTCGAGAAGCGACGATAGTAGAAGTTTTATCGCGCCATATACAGCAATTGGTAGGGCGTTTATTTATGGAATACGGTGTTGCTGTGGTAACGCCGGACAATAAACGGATCAGTCAAGATATTTTAATTCCTGCGGCAGAATTGCAAGGTGCCGAAGAAGGGCAATTTGTGATGGTTGAAATTATCAACCAACCTTCGCTTCGTAATCGTCCTGTCGGGCGAATCATAGAAGTGCTTGGGGATCACATGGCAGCCGGCATGGAAGTGGATGTGGCGATCCGCTCTTATCAATTACCTCATGCCTGGCCTTCTGCAGTTGAAGAAGAAATGCAGCAGATGGCTTCGCAAATTTCTGAAGTTGAAAAATCAAAACGAGAAGATTTGCGGGAATTGCCTTTTGTCACTATCGATGGTGAAGATGCAAAAGATTTTGATGATGCGGTGTATTGTGAAGAGAAAAAACAAGGAGGCTGGCGCTTATATGTGGCGATCGCTGATGTGAGTCATTATGTCAGACCCGGCAGTGCGGTGGATGAGCAAGCAAGCTTGCGTGGAAACTCAGTTTATTTTCCTGGCTTTGTTATTCCAATGTTACCTGAAGTTTTATCAAATCATTTATGTTCTTTGCTGCCACGTGCGGATCGTCTTTGTCTTGTGGCGGAAATGGAAATAAATAAAGTAGGTAAATTAACGCATCATCGTTTCTATCCTGCAGTGATACATTCAAAAGCACGTCTAACGTATACCACGGTTGCCGCATTATTAAATGCGATTGATCCTGATTTAGATAGTGAACATAAAGAAATTATAAAACCTTTAAAAAGATTACATGAATTGTATTGTGTGCTAAGGCAAGCGCGAGAAACACGCGGTGCATTGGATTTTGACACAGTAGAAACGCGTATTATCTTTGGAGAAAATCGAAAAATAGAACAAATCGTTCCGCTGGTTCGCAATGATGCGCACAAATTAATTGAAGAATGTATGATCTTAGCAAATGTGGCGGCCGCACAATTTATTTTAAAGGAAAGAAAGACGGGTATCTTCCGTGTGCATGGCGGTCCTAACCCTGATAAGTTGGTGGATTTACGACAATTTCTTGCAGAATTTAATTTGGGGTTACGCGGAGGGAAATCACCTCAGCCCCATCACTATGCTGAGCTCATTAAATTATTGCAAGGTCGTCCCGACATGTATTTGATTCAAACCGTGTTATTGCGTTCTTTGCGCCAAGCTTTTTACGCAACAGAAAACACGGGTCATTTTGGTTTAGCCTTGGAAGCTTATACGCATTTTACTTCGCCTATTCGTCGCTATCCTGATTTATTGGTGCATCGTTTAATCCGTCATTTGTGTTCTTCATCTCCAAAAGAAGCCATCGATGATGTAGCTTTGGGGCGTTATGCAGAGCAAGCTTCGATGACAGAACGACGTGCTGATGAAGCAACGCGTTCTGCGGTAGATCGTCTGAAGTGTGAATTTATGTTGGAGAGGGTAGGCGAAGAATTTGATGGTTTTATTACAAGCGTGACAGGTTTTGGATTATTTGTTTCTTTAAATGAAATTTATGTAGAAGGTTTAGTGCATGTGACGGCATTAAAAAATGATTATTATCGATTTGATCCTATCAAACATTGTATGCATGGCGAGCGCACGGGAATGCGCTATCGTTTAGGTGATCGCATACGTGTGAAAGTCACGCGCGTGGATTTAGACGATAAATTCATTGATTTTGCATTAGCAGATAAAAAGAGCAAAGAAAAAAATAAAAAAATTAAAAAATAAAATTAAATTTCAAAAATGCCCTTCTGTAGAAAAACCATGAGATAAGATCTTTTTTTATTAAAAGGATGATTATGATTTCTGTTAATTTAAAACGTTTTTTTTTTGGTTCACCGCGTGACCCTTTAAATCCGAAAACATACCAACATGTTGCATTAATTGCATTTTTCGCTTGGGTTGGGTTGGGTGCAGATGGTTTATCCTCTTCTTGTTATGGTCCTGAAGAAGCCTTTATTGCTTTAGGTTCGCATTCCTATTTAGCCTTTTATCTTGCTATTGCAACTGCATTCACGGTTTTTATTATTTCTATTGCATACAGTCAGGTCATTGAACTTTTTCCTGGTGGTGGGGGAGGGTACCGTGTTGCAACGATGTTGTTAGGGCCTCACGTGGGGCTTATTTCAGGATCGGCTTTAATTGTAGATTATGTTTTAACGATTGCTATTTCTATTGCAAGTGGTTGCGACGCTTTATTTAGTTTGATGCCTTATTCAGCGCAAGAATATAAATTTGTAACTGAAATTGCATTGATCTTTGTTTTGATTTTTCTTAATTTGCGTGGCATGAAAGAATCGATAAAAGTTTTAATGCCGATTTTTATTGGGTTTGTCATTACCCATGTTTTTTTAATTATTTATGGCATCCTATCACATAAAAGTTTAATTCACGTTGTTGTCAAAGACACACTAGAAAGTACCTTTCAATTTGCTCAAGCAACAGGGTGGGTGTTTGTCATTTCTCTTTTCTTACGCGCTTATTCTTTAGGGGGTGGAACCTACACCGGTCTTGAGTCGGTATCAAATAATGTGAATCGTTTAGCAAATCCACGCATTGCCACAGGAAAATGGACGATGTTTTACAATGCAATTTCACTGAGTTTTACCGCCGCGGGCATTATCTTTTTATATTTATTATGGGATGTTAAACCCACGCCGGGTCAAACACTGAATGCAGTAGCTTTTCAAAATATCATGGCGCATTGGCAATATCGCGATATTATTTTAGCGATCGTTTTATTTCTAGAAGCGGGCTTACTTTTTGTGGCCGCCAATACTGGTTTTCTGGGTGGGCCTTCTGTTTTGGCAAGTATGGCCTTAGATGCCTGGGTGCCCAATCGTTTTCGGCATTTATCTTCGCGCCTGGTGACTCAAAATGGAATTGTGGTTTTTGGTGTCGCTTCTTTATTAATTTTAGCGTGGACGCATGGAGCGGTATCCATCTTGGTGGTGCTTTATAGTATTAATGTATTTTTAACTTTTTCACTTTCTCTTCTGGGCTTATGTGTCTATTGGATCACGCATCGTCACCAAATCTCGCGTTGGTATTTTCGCTTGAGTTTATCATTTTTTGGATTTTTAATTTGCGCAGGAATTTTATGTATAACACTTTTTTCAAAATTCATGTCGGGCGGATGGATGACAGTTGTGATCACGACGATAGTTATTTTCATTTGTTTGTTAATTCATCGTCATTATCGGCAAGTTAAAAAAGATCTAAAAACAATAGATGATGTATTTGAAACTATCCCGATAAGAGAAATCGAAGAACATTCTGAGCTAGAGACAGGCAAACCCACGGCTGTTTTTTTTATAGGGAATAGTCGAGGGGCGGGGATGCATACTTTGTTATGGGCGCAACGCATGTTCCCAGAACATTTTAAAAATTTTATTTTTTTAAGCGCAGGTGTTGTTGATGTAGAAAATTTTGGTGCGCACAAATCTTTAGTGGCAATGCAAAAAGAAGTGGAAGATAGACTAGATTATTTTGTAAATTTTTGTCATTACCATCATTATGCTTCTATTGCTTACAGTGTTTTTGGCACAGATCCTGTGAGTTTGTTAGGAGATTTATCTGAGAAAATCAACAAGCAATTTCCCAACAGTATTTTCTTTTCAAGTAAATTAATTTTTGAAAAAGATAATTGGATCACGCGGCTTCTTCACAACGAAACCCCAGCGGCATTGCAAAACTGTTTGCATTTGAAAGGGATGCAAATGGTTATATTGCCCATGAAAGTGTAGCCTATACCCAAAATCCTTGGAAATGCGATTTTTCACTGCGGTCTCGCATTCATCATGTGAGGTTTTTTATTCTTGGAAATGTGGAGAGAGGTTTCGCGCTTACGGCGCTGATATTTGTTTTTAAGGAATGCCCTTGAAAAAGGGATCTGGTTGTGTATAATAAGCTCAAATCATCCGATGTCAGGGTTAAGAAAGTCATGCGAAGTACGCTAGAAATAAAACAGCGAGCCGTTGAAGAAATTCACGCCCTAGAAGCAAGTATGAAGTGTATGCATCGAGAATCATTTTTAGAATTTGAAGAGATTATTCTGAATGCTATATCGTTGCTATCCGGCAGTATACAGCCAGAAGGAAACTTTGCTGATATTTATCATCTTAATGGGAGGTTATTTGAAACAGTTTTTGACACATTAAACACTAAAGAAAAACGCACTGCTTTACACTCATTTCTTTTGAAACTTACTCCAGAGGAGATGAAGACATTTTGCAATGGATTTATTCAAGATTTTTCTCATTTCTCTAGATTTTTACGCAGTCTTTTCTTTGATCCCATGTTATATACAAACGCCTACAACGCACTCAAAGAGCGATTGCCACAATTTATGAATGAAGCGCAAAACGTATTGTGGGGGTTACAGTATCTAGATGCGGATAAGTGTCACGAAGTTTATGAAACGGTTTTAAAACCCAGGTTACAGGCTGCTGATGAACAACAAGTCATAAAAACATTGGCCCAATTTTGTTGTGTTGTCTATTATCTAAATTGGAATGACTTTAGTGATCTTTGCCATATACTAAAACAACAGCTGCCTTCCATTCTTTATGTGTATTCTAACACATTGGATACGGACTCTGGCTTCTTATCTTGTTCACCACCAGCTGTGCTTGGTCTAGAAAAATTAAAAACAGCGATTGCCTCTGCTAGAACTTTTGTTGAGAGTTCGGGTTTAGAAAATAATATTCGTGCATTAGAAGTAGTCATTCAGAAACATCAAAAGGAACAGCAAATAATGGAGTTACAAGGCGAATTATTCCTACGAAAAAGGGCCTTTGCTGCTACCCAAGATGTGAATGAAAAAATGAGAATTTTTTTAAAGGATGCACTTGATACTTCTTTTGGGATCACGTACATAAAATCGACTCAATTAACATTACGAGAATTATTCGGTCAGACACAATTGGATGAAACTCTTGTAAATGCAATAAATAAAATAATACAAGCTTCACTCCGAAGACAAGAAATCATTTTCGCTGAGCTTGAATTAAATCAAGATCAATTTCAACTTTTGCGTAAAAATCATGATGATGGTATTCGCCGGAATTATTTTTTAAAATATAACTCGACGCTAGCCCGAGTAATTGAAAGTGGAAACTATCCCGTTTTTTCTCTTTTAGAGAAAAAAGAAATCGATTCTTTTCTAAATTTTTTCGTCCAGTCTAGTGAAGATTTTACGTTTTTAATGGATGCTCTTAGCAAGTTGGAACGCGCGACGGTTTGTGAAATATATCGACCAAAATTACGCGATCTTGTTATTGCCGATGCAAGTAGTTTTTCTCTATTAATGAGTTATCTCGATGAATCCGCGCAGCGAGAACTCTATTGTGCTTGTCAAACTCAGTTGGATCGTCTTGTGAGGGACGTTGAAGATTTTTGTTCCTTCATGAAGGATTGCAATCAGGATGAACGACGAACACTTTACGAACGGTATCAATCAAAATTGGAGAAAATGATACAGAGTATTCCTGATCTTATCAATGTCGCGGCCTGTCTTGATTTAGATGAAAAAAAGAAACTGTTTGATCATTTCAAGTCAAAGTTATTGGATTATTTTTCTAATTTGAGTGATCTTTTACTGATTAATGAGTTTTACAATCAAAAATTAATGACGCAAGCGGAATTTGAAGAATTTTGTCGGTGTTTGGAAAAAAAAGGGGTATTGTTGCGTTTGATCAAAACTACCTATGATTTCCATATTGTTATGATGCCCCTCCGCAACACGGAAAGAGCCATATTTTATGATCTTTTTTTAAAAAATAAGCTTCGTACCGATGAGTCATTTATTCGTGATATGTCTGATTTGAATACAATTTTTTTTCTCCTGACAGTGCAACAATGTCAAGAAGTTTGTGAAATTTTAGACAATCATTTGCTCGACATTATGCAATGCGATATGGGCACCGTTCAGAATTATCTCTCATTTAATCTTTCAGATGTTGGGTCAAGAGAAGAAAAGAGGAAACTTCTTGTTGCTGCATTTTCAGAACAAGTTTCTCGTAAACAACATGATCAACAACTCTGCACAGAGAAACCTGCTGCTGGTCCTTCTGTTTATTCAGAATTATTTCCCCCAAGAAAGGAGAGTAGTGATGCAAACCAAAGAAAACAAGACGAAAGAGAGGAAGGCAGCCTGAGTCAGACAAGTTATAAGAAAAGTTGCCTATTATTATAACTCGCTCCGTATGATCGAACGCCAAAGGCTTCCAATTAAAATCTTCTATACTGATCTATATGCTCCGGTTTTTCAGAAAAATTTTTCACAAAATAGTGCGACTATTTACAGTTAATTTGCTGATGAAATTAAGAGGTGTGTGTAATTTCAAATAGCGCTCTATCACGGATTTAAAAATAAAAAAATCATTCTCTTCTATTGTGGAGTCAAAAGATAAAAAAAATTCTATGCCTTTGCTTAGTTGTTGTGGGTTAAGTTCAGAATAAGTTAAAAAAGGTTTGGAAGTTAGATCGGAAATCTTGTCGATAAGCGCAGATGATGTGCTCAAGGGTAAGTGAAAATGTAAAATTTTTTTAAAAATCTCGGTTAATGAAATTTGTTCATAGCTATCTATAGGTAGTTTCAAATAAATTAATGATAAATAACGCCAATGATCTTCAGGATTTTCTATCCACTTGAGTTTTCTAGTAAACGGTGAAAGTGTAATGATTTTTTCTATATTTTTGTTTTGATTGTTTTCCCATTTGAGTTTTAAACCTGAGCTTTCGTAAAAATATTTTGGTAAATATTTGTTAGAACAACAAACGCGGGCATTAATGATAGGCGGTGTTTGATTTTGAAAATCAAGCATCTTGTTTGAAAAGCTAACATAAAAACTAGAATCCGTTTTTTTTAGGGGATAATAAAGAAAATGAGGATCTTGATGATATTTTTGATAAAAGAAGGGGGCGATTTTTTCTATTCCAGAGGGAGAATGAAATGTCATTGAAATAATATTTTCAATTTCTTGTTCGCCTTCAGATTGTTGCATGGCGGGATACAAAGGATATTCGTAATCGGTTTTTGAAATTTTCAGTGGTTCGCATATTTTTTCAAAAAAATTAATAAAGACAGAACAATTTATTTTTATAAAATCCTTGTAACTTGCTTTTTTAAAAAAATCATGACTTGATTTAAAATAAAATGAAAGCAGGAGCTCACTTCCTTTTGTGTTATTGAAAATATCATGAATATTACAAATTTCAAAAAAATAAAATTTTTGTCTAAAAATGAAGTAATCCATGAGATAAGAAGAGGCGTCATCGGTGTTATCTTCTTCTGAAAATAGGTGTGAGTCTGGGCTAAAATTCCCGATAGAAATTGATTTTTTTGGGATATTAAAAAAATCCTTCTCGCTTTTTATCTCTAGTTTTTCAAGCTTATTAGAAAGTAATGAAAGAAATTTTTCAGAATCTATTTTTGCGGGGTCAACGTAAAATAAAAGCTTATCTGACTGTTGGGTGGGTAAGTTATTAAAACCAGTGTCAGCGGTGATTTTTAAATTCAACACTACAGTATCATTTTGGGAATCAAGAGAAATTGTTTCTAGGCTAATAGGCCAGAGAGTTTGAGAAAAACAAGATGAAAAAAAATATTTCTTATCATCAAAAATAAAAAACCGTTCGCCTTTTTTAATCATAATGGGTTTTGGCTCACTTTCTTTTTTGAGTGTGAATTCGGCGACTGTGAAAGAGGGGATGTT
>Ga0155457_173_pt1 | contig 31920 bp, 27 predicted proteins | sample RifCSPhighO2_12_FD_107115 | JGI IMG/M metagenome (GOLD analysis project Ga0155457, IMG submission 107115) | Gammaproteobacteria bacterium RIFCSPHIGHO2_12_38_15
TCAGCATTCCCGAGCCCGCCTTCACCAGGAAGGAGTCGCCGTGGCCGTGGTAGCAGCCTTCGAATTTCACGATGCGGTTGCGACCGGTTGCGCCGCGTGCCAGGCGGATGGCAGACAAGGTTGCCTCGGTGCCGGAGTTGACCATGCGCACCATTTCGCAGCTCGGCATCAGGCGCGTGATGGTTTCTGCCATCGTCACTTCCAGCGCATTCGGTACGCCGAAGCTCAGGCCGTCCACCATCACCAGCGGCGCCTCCCGCATCCCCACTGCCACTTGCCGCGCCAGCAGCTTCTGATTGCTTCTGTTCTTCAGGGCTTTTGGGTACAGGCGGTGTACCCGGCATGCTTGAGGGCACTAACGCAGGCTCGGAAAGAAACGCTTGCGGACGTGTCTGTAATATCGCCGGCGCTGATGTTTGACTTGAAACTTCTGCATATAATTTTTTATTAGCAAAACTTAATTCTTGTGTGCCCGCAGCATTACTCACCGCAATATTACCCCCTTTAATTTCCACATCTAACTGACCCGAAACATTCAAGGCCGCAGAAAAATCCGTCCCTCTCACACCAATCACAGCCACCGGCGTTTTCAACTGAAAATTCTTAGGCTCTGATTTTGCAACCCAGCCTGTCACAACGCGCGCACCCCCTTTGGCTAACTCAATCGTTGTTTTACCATCGGAAGATTGTGGTTTTTTAGGATTAAAATGATATTGACCTAATTTCGTGGAAGTATCAGGATAAAACACAATTAAACTGTTATCTGTCATCACGATCTGACCTTCTCCGTCTTTATTCGTCACAATCTGATCATGTAAATAAATATCAGACATACGCTTTAATGCTCGCGTCGCATTGTCTGCACCTATCGCTTTGACATCTCCCTTCACCCAAACAACACGCCCAATAGGCGCATGCTCGTCTTCAGCTTCTGCAGGTTCAAAAAGCTCGAAAAACAACAGGAGGGATAAAGAAGAAAAAACAAAAGAAAAAAAAATAATCCTTTTTGTCATCAGTAATACTCCCACTAACTAAGGGAAGGTAAACCTTCATCCATTTCTGTCGGTTTGGCTGCTTGATGCGTTTGCGCCAAGAACATATACATCGCAGGCACAACAAATAAGGTAAACAAAGTCCCTATTGAAATACCCGTTGAAATCACCAAACCAATATCAAAACGACTCATTGCACCCGCTCCCGTTGCACGCAATAAAGGAATAACACCCAACACCATCGCTGAGGTCGTCATTAAAATAGGACGCAAACGAATACCTGCCGCCATTTCAATCGCCTCTCGCTTAGCTTTACCTTCACGCTGTAAATCATTTGCAAATTGCACGATCAAAATGCCGTGCTTACTAATCAAACCAATCAGTGTAATTAAACCTACTTCTGTATAAATATTCAGGCTAGCACCGTTCACACCCAAACTAATAAAAATCATTGCGCCGCAAATTGACATAGGCACACTAATCAAAACAATGAGTGGATCTCGAAAACTTTCAAACAATGCCGATAAGGAAAGAAAAATAATGATCATCGCAAACACAAAAGTAAGCATCAAACTGCTACCCTCTTGCATGAATTGTCGCGATTGCGCTGCATAGTCCACCATATACCCTTTGGGTAATACTTCCTTTGCAATTCCATTAAATGTTTCCAGAGCTTTACCCATCGTAATTCCAGGATAGGCAATCGCAGAAATGGTTGTAGAATTTAATTGTTGAAAATGATTCAATGACTCAGGTACGACTACCGTTTCTAATTTTGCAACTGTCGCTAAAGGAATATTGTTTCCATCGATTGTATTGATATGCGTATTCAACACATCTTGTGCATTCAAACGATCATCACGCTCCAATTGCGGAATCACTTGGTAGGATCGTCCCGAATAATTAAAATAATTAATATAGTTTTCACTTAATGCACTGCCTAAGGTATTTGCCACATCTTGCATCGTCAAACCAAATTCAGAAATTTTATCGCGATTCAATAAAATATTGGTTTGTGCCTGATCGATTTTCAAATCAGGATCAATATACATAAATACCCCTGTTTTCCAGGCTTTTGCAATAAGACTTTGTGCAACATCATTTAATCGATAAAAATCATCCGTGGTTTTTATAACAAACTGAATCGGCAAACCACTCCCCCCACCCGGCAAAGAAGGTTGTTGGAAAGCCGCAATTTTTGCGCCTGCAATATGATCAATATCTTGTTGCAAAATAGGTTGAATTTGATTGGTCGTACGTTTTCGCTCATCCCAAGGTTTAAAAACAATGCCGGCAATACTCGTGTTCAAACCATTGATACCATCCAACTGAAAGATATGATCAGTCTCAGGAAAGGTTTCAGCAATTTTCAAAACCTGATTAGAATATAATTGTGTTTGCGCAAGACTCGCATTGGCAGCCGCTGTAAGTTGCGTGATGATAATGCCTTGATCTTCTTGTGGCGCAAGCTCCGAATTGGATGTCGCATAAAGAAAATAAATACTGCCTAAAACAATACAAGCAAAAGTGGCCGTCACCGATAAATAATCAAGTGAATGATGCAAAGCTTTTTCATAAATTGTTTTTAATCTCTCAAATTGATTATCTACAAATATAATAAACGCAGGTTTCTCATCAGGTTTTTCTACTTTTAAAAACTTATGACACATCATGGGCGAAAGTGTCAACGCAACGATGGCCGACACCGCCACAGAGCCTGCCAATGTAAATGCAAACTCTGTAAATAACGCACCGGTTAATCCACCCATAAATCCAATAGGAACATACACCGCAATCAACACAATCGAAATAGCAAAAATAGGATTTGCTAATTCACGCGCACCCATCATCGCTGCTTTCAAAGGCGATAAACCTTCTTCTCTGTGACGATGCACATTCTCTACAACAATAATCGCGTCATCAACCACCAAACCGATCGCGAGCACCAAAGCAAGCAAGGTTAACAAATTAATACTGTAACCCAACAAAAACATTACAAAAAAAGCCCCGATCAAAGACAAGGGAATAGCAATAACAGGAATCATGACAGAACGAATCGAGCCTAAAAATAAAAAGATGACCGCCGTAACAATGAGTAGCGCTTCAAATAAAGAAGACACGACTTCATTAATCGAGCTCTGCACGTAAAGCGTTGAGTCATAGACAATCTTACCGTTTAAACCTTCTGGTAATTGTTCTTCGATAGAAGGATAAATATTTCGTATCGCTTGAACAACTTGTAATAAATTTGCAGAAGGTGCAACTTTAATACCAACATACACTGCAATTTTCCCATCAAATTTAACTTGCGTATCATAACTCGTAGAACCTAACGTCACTCGCGCCACATCACCCATTCTTGTGATCACACCATTTTCTGCTTTAATAATTAATTTTTTAAAAGATTCAATGTCGACAAGATTCGTATTCGCTGTCAAGTTCACAATAAACATATTACCGTCGGTACGCCCTGCCGCCGCAATAAAATCATTGCTCGCTAATACACGCGCTACATCTGCCGGCGTGATCCCAAAGCCAGCCAATTTCACGGGATCCAACCACACACGCAATGCAAACGTCCAACCTCCTAAAATTTCTGCAAGCTGCACCCCATCCACTGCTTGCAATTGCGGTTGCACAACACGAATCAAATAATCGGTAATATCATTGGCTGATAAAACATCGCTATAAAAACCAATGTACATAGAATCAATGGTTTCACCTGTCGCCACAGTAATCACAGGCAACTGCGATTCTTTAGGCAATTGATTTAAAACCGCATTCACCTTGGTATTAATATCTGAGACAGCTGTTTCTGCATCATAGTTCAAACGTAAATTCGCTTGAATGGAACTCGAACCTTGCGTACTACTTGAAGTCAAATAATCAATTCCTTCGGCTTGTGCGATGGAATTTTCTAAAGGTGTCGTGATAAACGCCGCTATGGTTGCAGGATCAGCGCCCGTGTAGGTCGTTGCGACCGTCACCACAGCACTTTCTGTTGAAGGATATTGTTCTATAGGCAGCATGCCGATAGAACGTAAGCCTAATACAAAAATCAATAAGCTCACAACCGTGGCCAACACCGGTCTTTCAATAAAAATATCCGTAAACCGCATACCTTCCTCTGCTATTTATCCACAAATGACGTATTTGCCGCATCGCCAGGTATAACACTATTGTTGATGACGACCCATGTCCCATTTTTCAATTTAACCTGACCACTGGTCACCACCTCATCGCCTTCTTTGATTCCCCCCAACAACACCACTTGATCACCCCGTGTCTCACCTGTTTTCACAAAATGTTGTTCTACAATATACACAGGTACAGTGCCTTTTTTATTTTTCAATTTATATTTTTTATTTTTCCCCGGTGGCGTTTTAACAAGATACACAATGTTACCGTAGGGATTAAATGTCACCGCGGTTTGTGGCAAAGTGAGATAGCGCTTGGGCGTGCCTGTATCGACTTTCAAATCAACAAACATCCCGGGTGTCAATTCATCATTTAAATTTTCAAATGTGGCTTCCACTTCCACATTACGCGAGTTCACTTGAACAGCAGGATTCACCGTTGTAATTTTTCCTGTAAACATATTGTTGGGAAAAGCATCTGTTTTTAAAGTCACAAGCTGCCCTACTTTCACTTCACTTAATAATTGCTGCGGTAAATAAAAATCAGCATAGATCGGATTTAACGTTTGGAGTGTGGTGACGACGTCACCTGGATTGATGTACTGCCCTGGATTAACTTGGCAAATCCCCAAACGTCCTGTGAAGGGTGCACGAACAGATTTTTTCAAAACAACTGCAGCTTGTTGATCCACTTGCGCTTGAGCACTTTGCCAATCTGCATCATTCCTATCGAGCGTTTCTTTGCTTATTGCTTTCACGCCATATTGTGCTTTATTGCGCTCATACGTCACTTTTGCAATCCATGCATTGGCTTCTAACGCATGTAACTGTGCAACTTCAGGATCCGCATTCAACTGCACTAACAAATCCCCCTCTTTAACATCACTGCCTGGCACAAAATGAAGTGAGCGGATCATACCTGCCAACTCACAAGTAACATTCACCCCCACCACTGCACGCAAACTTCCTACCGCTGTCACTTCAGGTTGCCACTCTTGATACCCTACTGTAGTGGCAGATACCGTCACGATGGGATTACCGTGTAAACTCATCACGATTTTCCCCACCACCATCATCACAAGTTTATAAAAAAAGATTGAACCAAATAAAATTCCCATACTTAACAACATAATTCTCATTGGTTTACTTAATTCAAGTTTTCCGTTCATTTTTTTATTTCTCCAGAACATTTATTAATTCTCTCTCCTGCTTTCTCCTTCCACCAACCTCCCCCCAAAGAAACAAATAAAGCGACCGTATCATTATAACGTGCAGCCTGTGCACGAATACGTAAAATTTTTGTTTGTAAATATTGTGCTTTTGCACTTAACACATTTAAATAACTCACCCCCCCCAATTTCAATTGTTCTTCATTCATCACAAATGTTCCTCTTGATGCATTTTCTTGGGCAACAAGCGCATGAAAAGCTTTTGCATCCATTTCAATAGCACGCAAACTGTCTGCCACGTTTTTAAAAGCTTGCAACACAGTTTGTTCATACTGCCCTTCTGCTGCAACAAAAGCAGCGATTGCTGCTTGACGCTGTGCTTCAAGAGAGCCTGCATTGAAAATTGATTGTGTGATTTGCCCCATGTAATTCCATGCAATATTATGATAAGAAAATAAATTTGAAGTAGAGTTATTCGTCCAACCATACTCTCCTGTAATTGCAAATTGAGGAAATTTATTCGCTGTGGCCACACCCACTTCTGCAGACGCTTGATGTAATAACGCCTCTGACGCACTGACATCGGGTCGCTGACGCACTAACAATGACGGTAAGCTCACAGGCAATTTTTGAGGTAAGGTTAATTGATCCAAATTGATGTCTGACACATAATTTTCAGAAGGATAATGACCGAGTAACACCGCCAAGGCATGTTGCAATTGCAATAAAGTTAATTCCAACGGCGGCAAGGTAGCTTGGTCCTGCGCCAATTGTTTTTCTTGCGTTAAAATTTCAGCCCCTGAAATTCCGCCTAATTTAAATTGTTTCTTCATGATCCCTAGCGTTTCTTCTTCTACACGCACAAGCTCTTTTGTCACTGCGACTTGATCTTTATAAGATGCGACACTCACCGCTGTTGTCACGATATTCCCTGCTAACGTCAAATAGGCAGCAGCCAATTGAAAACGTTGATAATCTACTTGAGCTCGATACGTTTCAATTAAACGACGATTACCCCCAAACACATCCAATGTATAAGAAACATTTACGCCTGCATTATAAAGATTGAAGTCAGAAGACAAACCGGGCAAACCAATCGATGAACCCGCATACTGTTGCCTCGCACCATTCAACACACCTGACAAATTAGGCCAAAGCAAAGCACCCACTTGTGCACGCAAAGTTTCTTCCGCTTGATGCAGGGTGGCTTTTGCAGAAGCCAATGTAGGGCTATTTGAAAACCCTGTCTGTATCATTTTATCGATTGCACAAGAATGAAAGAGCATCCACCAATCTTCAGAAACAGGCTGCCCCAACACAAAATCTTGCGCCTCACCAGCAGAATTTTTATAAGGTGTTGCAATCGTTTTTTTAACAGGCGAAGTCCCCGTATAAGTCTTTACAGGGGGCGAGGCAGGCAATTTAAAATCTGGACCTACTTTACAACTTGTTAATCCGATCAAAAAGATCAAAAAAACAAATTGAAAAAAGGAAAAGGTGGGGCACATTTTTTCGACGATCCTTGTTGATCTTTAAAATGAGCAACCTATGATGATACAAACACTTAGCCCACAGTGGCTAGTATCGAAAGAAAAATTTATTGTAATAGGACTTACGCAAAACAAATATTTTTGCATGACAAGCAAAAAAGCGACGTTTTGCTTAAGCTCTATGTAATTTGCTTATTGATGTACCACTTGTTTCAATGGCTTCATATCCCAAAGCCTCTCTAGGCTATAGAATTCTCGCGCTTTGGGTAACATGATGTGCACGACCACATCCACTAAGTCCACCAAGATCCACTCCCCTTGCGCCTCTCCTTCCATGCCAAACACAAAAACACCCGCCTCTTTTGCTTTTAAGACCACATATTCTGCCAAAGATTGCACATGGCGTGTGGACGTCCCACTGCAAAGGATCATCGCATCGGTCACCGATGTCAGTTCTTTCACGTCCAACACTAAAATTTCTTTTGCTTTCAGATCTTCTAACACACTCACAACCCACGCTTGTGCTTGACTGGATGTCATCATAGGCTTTCACTCTCCTCATATAAGTGATGATCATAAATATATTGCAACACTGCATCGGGTAATAAAAATTTAGGATTTTTATGACTTGCTATTTGTTTTCGAATATCACTTGAAGCAATAGACAAAGCAGAGGATGAAAATAAAAATATTTTTCCTGACTTAGATTGTGTAAGCGCATCAGCTTTTGTTACCTGACGCACTTTAAGTTGTTTTTTTAAATTCATTGTTTCATGAAAAGGGTAATGAGGGCGCGACACAACAATTAAATGTGCCAAATCAAAAATAGATTCCCAGGCATACCATTGTTCAATCATGCTCACCGCATCACTTCCCAAAATAAGACATAAAGCATTATTTGGAAATTCTTTTTGTAGCGAGCAAAGTGTTTCGACCATATAAGACGGTGTATTACGTTGTATTTCCCTCTCATCAATTTCAAAACAAGTCATCGCATCGATGGCTATTTTCAACATTGCCAAACGATGCTTTACTGGCGCAGGCGGATAGGACTTTAACACTTGTTGTTGACAAGGAATGAATTTGATTTGTGGAATATTTAAAGTTTGAGAAATTTCAAGCGCTATCCGAAGATGTCCATAATGGACCGGATCAAAACTACCCCCTAAAATACCAAGCGGTGTTAAATGGGCTGTAATAATAATTCCTCCATCGTCTTTAACGCAAAGTACACACTCTGCATACGGATAGCATCACGGTCACCTTCAAAATTACAGGCTTCTGATTTCAGCGCGCCAGACACACTTAACCAAGCAAACCACACTAAACCCACAGGTTTTTGCATGCTTGCACCGCCCGGCCCTGCAATACCGGTAATAGCAATACTGTACTGTGCCTGACTTTTCACAAGCGCACCTTTTACCATTGCCTCAACGGTTTTCTGGCTCACTGTGCCATAACTTGATAAAATGCTTGCTGGTACATTTAATAGATTTTGTTTTGACATTTCACTATAAACGACGAAGCCACAGTCATACCATGCGGAACAACCTGCAATATCAGTGATTGCTTTTGCTAGCAATCCACCCGTACAGGATTCAGCGGTAACTAATTTTAAGTGACGACGAAGGAGAAGCTGACCTACAGCAGAGGAAAGGCGGGAAAGTTCTAACAAATCTATCAACGTAGCAACACCTCACAATGAATAAAAAACCTTTAAATTCACTATAGCATATTTTCAAAAAAGGAAAACACATGTCCACACGCACTTTACCTCTAACCGACTCTCTTTATGCCTATTTACTCCAATATTCTCTACGAGAACCCCCTTTATTTAAAGAACTCCGGGAAGAAACAGCAAAACTCCCCTCCTCAGCCTGTCAAATCTCTCCAGAGCAAGGGCAATTTATGGGATTGCTGATAAAACTTTTAAACGCCAAAAAAGCAATAGAGATAGGGGTATACACAGGCTACAGCAGCTTGTGTGTCGCACAAGCTCTACCCAGCACAGGGAAACTCATTGCCTGCGACATCAGTGAAGACTGGACTCAACTCGCAAAACATTATTGGAAATTAGCGCAGCTTGAAAATAAAATTGATTTTCGACTTGCACCCGCAGCCGATACTTTAGAAAAATTATTAGAAAACAACGAACAAGATAGCTTCGATTTTATTTTTATCGATGCAGATAAAGAAAATTATTCTCTTTATTATGAAAAATCACTCAAGCTATTACGCAAAGGAGGGATTATCGCAATCGACAATGTGCTATGGGATGGCGCCGTGGCAGATCATAGCAAACAAGACAGCTCCACTTGCGCCATACGCGCCTTAAATGAAAAAGTGCTTCACGATGACCGTGTTGATATAAGCCTGGTGCCCATTGCCGATGGCTTGACGCTGGCATTAAAAAAATAGTTTATTCAGACGCGCGACTATTTAAAAAAAGAAATAAAACAAAAAGGACGTTTTTCACGGACAATTATGTGTGACGCTCTGAGATCGTCAGTCGATCATCATCGAGTTTTTTCTTATATTTCTTAAGACCCTCTATCGAACTTAAAACCATCGTTTCAAGATCCTTTAAAGGCAAGCCTTGAATGCTCATTGAAGAGTGAAGCAAACTTGTATCTAATAAATATTTTTTTAAATCTTTCGAACTCTCTTGCATTGCCTCTAACACTTTTTCCACAAACCAAAGTCTTTGATCTACTTCCAATTGAACAGGCAAGCTCTGCATAAAACGGACAACAACACTCTCAACACTGCGAACCGAATTCATTCTTTGCACCCATTCTAATAATGTCCAAGCACAAATTTGTATATATTTATTAAAAACATGTGCTTCAGGAAATTGATTGCCACCCTTTAATAAGGCATCGCTTATTTTATCTCTTTCTATCAAAGACAAGGAATTAAAATATCTGAGATATTCTAAAAAATTTATTTTAGACAGTGTTGAAATTTCCACATAATATTTAATATTAACCAACTGTGGGTCATCTCTTTTAAACTCGTTTCCATCCGTGCTGCTGGGTGAAGGCATGGAAGAAAAACCAGAGGAAGCTGAAGCACTTCGACTCACAATCGAAGCTGTTCTATTTAAATCAATACTCATATCTGAAGAGGATGATAAAGCAGATGAAGAGGGAGTTTGCATTAAAGTAACCGTTAAAAAATCTGGTTTTTCTCCCACTTCAGACACTTCCTTGTAGGGTTTTTTAGGTTCAAATTTTTCAGGATGCGCACAGATTTCTTTATTACGTTTATATAACTCTTCTTTCAACGTATTAATTAAGTCTTTTAATAAGGGCCTCTCATCCCTTAATGCGTTATAAGAATTGTGAATAATATCATGAATTATGTTTTCTTTATTTTTATTACTTCCCAAATTTTCCTCTTTTCCTATTTTGTCAATAAACTTTATCAGGAGATAAAATTTAGAATAATTTTCTTCAGGAAATTGTGGTTTAACCACCCTCATTACACTTGCGTAAGATAAATTATTTCCTAATGTTTTTTCGAGCAATTTCGTAAACTTCCTATGTTTAGCTACTTCTGTCTTATCGTAAAACCCCATCCCATCAAAATCTCGCTTATCACTACCGCCATAGCGAATATGCGCCCTGAGAAATGCCAAGATCACCAATTTCAAGAAAGTGTGTTGTACTGCCTCTGTGAATATATCCATATATGGTCTCAATAGTCCTTATCTAAACAATAGTAAAAAATACCAAAAAAGTTTTAATACTCTCTTAATTTTTTAAAAAACAAGCCAACACGAAAAATAATAAAATTTATTTTTCTACTATCCTTGAAGATAGTATTTAATTAACCTAAGGAGGATTCATGAAAAGCAGACCCGTATTAATTGCTTTACTCTTTTGTTTTGCCTTGACTGCCTGTCAAACATTGAAAGAACACAAACAAACAACAGGCGCCGTCACGGGGGCCGTGGCTGGTGGTATTATCGGCGATGCCATTGGAGGTAATGCGGTAGGTACCATCATCGGCGCAGGCGCAGGCGCACTGGCTGGAAGCGAAATCGGAAAAAATTTAGATTAATGTTTTATTGAAAAAAAACCCCCGGACGTAAATTTAAATTCGGGGGTTTTGTTACTTCCTTTCCTACAAAAAATACATCGCTTTATTTCTTGGGCATATCTCGCTTCACTTGAACAACAAGCTCGTAAGCTTTAAGCGCTTTTAATAATACCTCAAACATTTGTTTTACTTTTTGTTCCCGTGAGTCACTCAGCTCTCTTTTGATCTCATCCGATAGATTAGTGACAAGTTTAAATTTTTTATCCCACTCCCATCGACTCGTACTCTCCATGAATTCCTCAATAACTACAGTTGAGCCACCCACACCTTGCCTCTTAGTGGATAAATCCAACATCAAATACATGAGAGTTTTTATACACAAACCACCATCATCCGATTCTTCCTTTTTATGGAATTGTTCATGCCTATTCAACAACAACTGTCTAATGATTTCTTTATTATGCTGTCTGTCCAAAGAAGCAAGATAGAGAGGTATTTCTTGAGATTTATTTCGTAAGATAAAACCACCCACCTTTTGAAGCACCTCCCCCGCCGACGCCTCTTCTTTTCTCCCTCCTGCAGCTACACCCACTGTAAGTCGCTCATCCTTATCGAATTGCAGAAGATCAGCAGAAATCTTTTTTGGGGCAGCAGCAACACTTTTTAGCGGAATAGCAGAAAGACTTCCTTGTGGAGCGGCAGCAACCTCGGTTTTTTTATGCCTACCTGCTGCTAGCTGAGAAAATGGATCATCCCAATCTTCAGAAGAACTTGCCGCTTGCTTCCCAATTTTAACTTTAAGTTTTTCAACAAGACTTTCTTCTTGAGAATATTTCTCAGGATGCTTGACAGCATCTTCACAAGTTTTTCTAAGATCGCCATATAAGTTCTTTTTTAAATCTCCGACTAAAGACTCCAAGCCGGGATAGACGCCTCGCACTAAATTAAACCTGGCACTCAGCAATTCATGAACTGCCTCCCACCTATCTTTTTTCTCATGTAGGTTCAGCATCGCGAAAGAACCTAACAAGGAAAATACCACGGGAATCCACGGAACTGTTTCTGCACTATACACAGTTTCATTATTATAACTTTCTGTTAATTTTATTATCTCAGAATAAGGCTCTGCATGGTCTATCATTATCGAAAGCTTACCTATAAATTCTCTATAATTTTTTAGCGCTTGATCATGGGCTTCCTGATCTGGTTTTGTTTCTGAAACTGCTGTCATCATTGCATCTAATTCATTTCTCTTTTTTAAACTTTCCCGCAATCTATCATATACAGCTTTCACCAATTTTGTTTCTAATTCTTCTCTCAATGTCTTCATAAAACCCTCGCTTGTAAATAATTAACTACCCTTTATAAACCATAGTAGAAAATAAAGCTTTTTTCAAATTTTAAACCTATTAATCATATCTTAATGTTGGATCATAATTCTAATTTTTTCATAAAAATAAATAATGAAAAATCAGGACTTACAAAAAAATTTTTTATAAAAAACTATGCTCATTAATTCATTTTTATTAGAAAACGCAGCTATCAATCGCCCCTCCCTCACAAACAAAAAATCCAATGACCTTCACAATTTTTCACAGCATTATCTTCAATCACTGCCAATAATAAATAACGGCCTTTTTTAATCTGATAATGATCGGCAATCACACCCACAACTCGCTTATCGGAAGTTTGTTTCAACTCCTCCCCTCTTTTAACACATTCCTGTGTTTCAATTTCAGAAAAATACAAATGTTTTTTAAGTTTGCCCAAATATTCCATTCGCGCAATTACTTCTTGTCCGGTGTAACACCCTTTTTTAAAACTTATCAATCCCCATCTCGGATAATTTAATTCATGCGGCGTAAACAAACCTGAAGTTTCTGGAAAAATAGTTACAAAACCCTGTCGAATATCTTCCTGCCGACAAGCCACCATCTTTTCTTTTTCATTTTTCTCTAAAATAATTTCAAGATCCACTTTTGAAAAAATGGAAAATTTTTCTAATCGTTTTTTTGCAATTTCTTCCATCGAAGAAGGTAATTTTAAAAAATAACTCCCGTCCTCAAAAAAAATTAAATAATTAAATAACACACGTCCTTTCTGATTACAATGCGCGCCCATGCACGATTGCCCTTCCGATAGCATCTTAACATCGCAAGTTAATTGCCCTTGCAAAAAAGACTGCGCATGCTCACCACTGATTTTTATCATAAAATTCAAATAAATCGTGATATCAAGGTTTTCAAAACAAACATTCCATTTTTTAGATCTACAGGGAATACGATCGGCAATCCGTATCCTTTTCTCCAAAGGGGATTATGGTCAAAAAAATATTTTGCACGCAAATTATTTTTATTAAAACTCAAGTTCGCTTTTCTTGGAATCCATGTGGAAAAATAAATTGACTTACCGTATCCCGGGTATTTCAAATTAAATTCACGGCAATGATCTCGAACGATTTTTTCATAAATCAATTTTTCTGAAAGCGTCACCTTACCTTCATGAGGTAACATATTTGGAAAATCTAACATAACAAAAGAATCAGGAACCATACAAAACGCCGCGGCATACAAGGGTTTTGAAAAATTTTTGTAATTCAAAAATCGCTCAAACAATAAAATCTTCATTGTTAACTTAGAAATAATACCTTTTCGTTGGTAATCTGATTTAAGGCAAGCAACATCCAGTGCAAAATAAAAAATTTTTTTATTTTTAATGATCACCGAACGTATTAAAATACCCGCAAAACCGATCACTTTATTGTTATTGTAAATCAGAAAAACAATCGCTTCCCCTTTTTTTACATATTTTAAAAGTTCCAAAATTGAACTTTTTGGCACATGTTTAAATTGCCCGATAGCAAGTTTATAAAGAATTCCTCCCAAAAATAAAAAATCTTTTTTTAAGAGAAGCTGTCTTTTTGAAAGACGTTTGATGAACATCAACCCTTTATTCCTCGAAAATGCAAAAACGCGTTGATATCCGGTTCTCGGCCTCTAAACTGAATGAAGGCTTGCATAAAATCACAAGCACTGGCGCACGACAAAATCAAATCCAAGTAACGCTTGGCCACCACTTTATTAAAAATACCTTCTTCTTTGAATTTCAAAAAAATATCCGACGATAAAACCTCTGCCCATAAATAACCATAATATCCAGCCGCATATCCCCCTGAAAAAATATGGGAAAAACTTAGAGGGAAACGATTATAGTCAGGAATCGAAATATCCGCACAGCGTTCTCTTCTTTCTTTATAAAAATCATTTATGTTTATTTTCTTATTTGATTCATCATTACAATGTAATTCAAAATCAAATAAGGAAAATTCTAATTGTCTTACTAAATCCATTCCAGAACAAAAATAACGACAAGCCAACATACGCGTGTATAAATCGGAAGGTAAGGAATCTGAAATAAAATCCAAGGCTTCTTTTTCCCAACACCAGTTTTCAAATAATTGGCTGGCTACCTCCACCACATCCCATGGCATGCCATCACTGCCCGAAAGACTGGGATAATCTGCGCGCGTGAGCAAATGCTCAAGACCATGTCCAAATTCATGAAATAAAGTTAATACTTCTTCATGCGTCAAAAACGTATCTTTTGAAGGAAGCGGCGGATCAAAATTACAATTAAGATAAGCCATCGGAATTTGTTTTTGCTTCGGCGTTCCTATGTTCATCCGAGAACGCCCTGCTGCCAACCAAGCTCCTTCTCGCTTTTCTACTCGCGTGAATAAATCAAAATAAACATACCCCAACACCTCATTGTGATTATTCTTTAAAACATAACACTTCACCAAAGGGTGCCAAACAGAAGTAGGTTCTTCATCAATACGAACATCATAAAGTCGATAGACAATCTGGAACAATCCTGCGATCACTTTTTTCAAAGGAAAATAAGGGCGCAAGGCTTCATCGGTAATATGATATTTTTCAGATTTTAGTTTTTCACGATAATAAGCAACATCCCATGCCTGCAATTCAATACCATCTTTCTTTCTTGAAAAGTCTTTTAAAATTTCTATTTCTTTTTTTGAAACGGCTTTAACATCCAGCAACACACTATTTAAAAAATCTAAAACCTTTTTTGGTTCTTTTAACATTTTTGTTTGAAGTGACATTTGTGCATAATTCTCGAAATTTAAAATTTTTGCCATACGATAACGTTTTGAAAGTATTTCTTTAATCAAGCCTGTATTATCCCAACGTTCTGCAAAAGGGCCTTTTTCTGAAGCACGTGTCACATAGGCTTCATAAAATTTTTCTCTTAAGTCACGACGTTCAGAACAAGAGAGAATGGAAAAGTAGATAGGGAAATCCAAAGTAAACAACCACCCTGATTGATTTTTTGTTTTTGCATTCTCTCTGGCAAGAGAAACTGTATGCACAGGCAATCCAGCCAAATCAGCTTCGCTTTCTGTATAATAAACCCAAGCATGAGTTGCTTCTGCCACGTTTTCTTCAAAGTGATGACTCAATAAACCTATGTTTTTTTGAAGCTCAGCATATTCTTTTTTTTCTTCTTCTGGTAAGTGTACGCCTGTTAATTCAAAATCTCTCAAAGCATCTTCAATTATTTTTTTTCTTTCACATGAAAAATTTTCAAATTCTTTTGATACGGAAATTTTTTTGTAAGCTTCATATAAATTTCTATTTTGAAAAAAACGAGTTTCATGCTCTATAAGTTTAGGTAAATTATCTTGATACACATCCCGCCAAACTTCCATGTCTACAGCGTGCAAATGGGATACCGTATTCCACACCAAAGATAATTCATTTTCTAAAATTTCAAGTGGCTCAATTAAATTGTCCCAAGTAAACGTCGCTTGCTTTAATAAATTCTCTAATTGCTTCGTGTTTTCTTGAATAAGTTGATTCAATAAAAGCGTAACATCTTCTGGTTTAATTTTATCAAACAAAGGCAGGGACATTTTTAAATATGATAATGGATTCATATGATCTATTTAAGACGTCCTTATGATCTCATTGGAAACTGCATCACGAATTTCAGTTGGATTGGACAAACCACCCAGCGGACCTTCAATCAAATAGTCAATGGATTGATTGAAATAATGCTTCACTTCTTCAACTGTTTTTGCAGGCGGTTTATCCTGCGGATTGGCGCTCGTTGAAATTAAAGCATGTTGATAAAGCGCGCTTAATTGCATAACAACAGGGTGTGCACTCACACGAAGGGCAATGCTGCCACGCCCTCCATGCACCCAGGCGGGAACCCAGTCTGCAACAGGAAATACCCACGTAATGGGCCCTGGCCACGTCGAAACAATAAGGTCCATACGACTACGCGACAAAGGTTGGATCCAGGAACGTAAGATGTCAAAAGAATGTGAAATTAAGATAAATCCTTTATGCGTATCTCGACCTTTTATTTCTAAAATTTTTTTAACCGCATTTTTCGACAAAGGATCACAACCTAAACCATAAACCGCTTCCGTTGGATAAGCGATGACACCGCCTCGCCTGATTATTTCCACCGCCGCTTCAATTTGAAAATAATCACATATCCTCTGCATAACCACACTCTTTTTGAGGACATACTTTTTGCGTGCCTTTACGCTTCGTCACCTTGACTGTCAAAATCGGCCACTGACACTTAGGACAACTTTCAGCAAGCGGTTCATTCCAAATGGCATAACGACAGGTGGGATATTTAGAACAAGAATAAAAGATTTTTCCGTAACGTGATTTACGTTTTAATAAACTCCCCTCATGACAGGTCGGACAAGGCACTTGTGTATCATGGGGTTTTTCTAAAGGCTCGATATATTTGCAGGCAGGGTATCCTGTGCATCCAATGAATTTCCCATAACGTCCCATGCGCACTTGCAAAGGTGATTTACATTCAGGACAAGCACGATCTAAAACTTGAGTTTGCTGGGTTTGCTGGGCTTGCTCTGCTGTTTCATCTAAATTACGCGTGTAATCACACTCAGGAAATGCAGTACAACCAATAAAACGTCCACGTTTTCCCAATCGGATCGCTAAAGGTTTTTGACATTTCGGGCATGCTTCATTAATTTCTTCTTGCGTCACTTCTTTCCGGCTAATATTCGCCTCCACATCTTTTACTAAAATATCAAAAGGCTGCCAAAATTCTTCAAGCACCGGCACCCACTGTTTTTCCCCTCGGGCTATTGCATCCAGCTCATCTTCTAAATTCGCAGTAAAATCATAATCAACATATTTTGTAAAATAGAGCGTTAAAAATTTACTGACAACACGGCCAACGTCTGTTGGGTGAAAGCGTTTCTGTAATAACTGAACATAATCACGATTCTGTAAAGTTGAGATAATCGAAGCATACGTCGAAGGCCGACCGATGCCCCGCTCTTCCAGCGCTTTGACAAGACTGGCTTCACTGTAACGTGGCGGAGGTTCTGTAAAATGCTGGTGACCCTCAATATTTAATAGTTTTACTTTTTCCCCTTCTTTTAAAGGCGGTAAGATTTCTTCTTTTTCTTCATCCGGTTTCCCGTCATCTCTGTCTTCAAGATACACTAACATAAAACCAGGGTTAGTGATCACTGAACCATTAGCACGAAACCGATTACCTTGCCCACAAGATAAATCCACCGCAACCGTATCTAAGGTGGCATGAATCATTTGACACGCCAAAGTACGCTTCCAAATGAGATCATATAATTTATATTGTTCTGTCGTTAACTTCTCTTTAATCTGATCCGGTATGAAGTCAGGATGGGTAGGACGAATCGCTTCATGTGCTTCTTGAGCATTCTTAGATTTTGTTTTAAATTCTCGCGGTGCTTCAGGCAAGAATTCTTCACCATAACGTTTTGCAATCACAGCACGAATTTCTGCTAAAGCTTCTTGTGCTAAATTCACAGAATCGGTACGCATATAGGTAATCAAACCTACACTACCTTCACCCACGTCAATGCCTTCATATAATTGTTGCGCAATACGCATGGTTCTCTGTGTCGTAAAACCCAGTTTTCTTGCCGCTTCTTGTTGCAAGGTAGAGGTCGTGAAAGGGGCGGAAGGTTGACGTTTCCTTTGTTTTTTTTCTACTTTTACGACATAAAGAAAACCCTGGGCTGCCTCCTGCAAGGTTTCTTTAATCTCTTTAGCTTGCGTTTCGTTGGTAACACTAAATTGTGTTAACTTTTTATTTTTATATTCAATGAGTTTAGAAGGAAACGTTATCGCATCTTCAGATGATTGGGCAGCCGCTATGATCGTCCAATATTCTTGAGAAATAAACTTTTCAATTTCCTCTTCACGTTCCACAATCAAACGTAGCGCAGGACTTTGCACACGACCTGCCGACAAACCTCGCCGAATTTTCTTCCACAACAATGGCGAAAGATTGAAACCCACTAAGTAATCTAAAGCACGGCGGGCTTGCTGTGCATTCACTAAATCCATAGAAACATCACGCGGATGCGCAACCGCATGCAAAACTGCTGTACGCGTAATTTCATAAAATACAACACGATGCACTTTTTTATCTTTTAAGATTTTTTTCTGTTTTAATATTTCTTGTAAATGCCATGAAATCGCTTCGCCCTCACGATCCGGATCTGTTGCAAGATATAAATTTTCAGCTTGCTTCATTGCTTTGGCAATGGCGTCTAAGTGTTTTTCATTTTTTTCAATGAGGGCATATTTCATTTTGAAATGATGCTCAGGATCCACCGCGCCTGTTTTGGGAATTAAATCACGCACGTGACCATAGGAGGCAAGAATTTCAAAATCCTTACCTAAATATTTTTTTAGTGTTTTTGCTTTTGCAGGTGACTCAACAATGAGTATATTTTTAGCCATAACACTTTACTGTCCTTAAATAACCGCCGGCTTCCTTCCTAACTAACCCTTGTAATTCCAATTGTAGAAGAATTCCTGCAACACGTTCTGCAGAAAATCCACTCCTTGACTTTATTTTGTCAAAAGACAGGGGCGAAAAATCCAGGCATTCTAAGAGGCTTTGCTGGGCCTCGTCCAGTATTTCTTTTGGAAACCCAGGAGATTCTTCTGGATAAACCTTTGATTTATCGCCTAATTCTTCTAGTAAATCCGACAAGGTTTCAACAAGTTTAGCGCCTTGTCGCAACAAATGATGACAGCCTTTCACCATAGGATTATGAACCGAGCCTGGCATAGCATAAACATCTCTTCCCTGCTCCAGGGCAAAGCGCGCGGTAATTAAAGAACCACTTTTCAAGGCTGCTTCAACCACAAAAACACCCCGACTTAAACCACTGATGATACGATTTCGACGAGGAAAATTTTCTGGTAATACAGGGGTTCCTAAAGGAAATTCCGATACCCACACCCCTTTCTTTAAAATTTTTTGCGCCAAGCTTTGATGACTTGCAGGATATACTTTATCTAAACCCGTCCCCATCACGGCTACACTGAGACCATCAACACTCAAAGCCCCTTCATGACTCGCACCATCAATCCCCAGCGCCAAACCACTATTAATCGCAATACCTTGCTTTGCAAGTTCTCTTGCAAAATAAAACGCTTGCTCTTTACCTGTGCCTGTCGGATTTCGACTCCCTACCATGGCAAGCTGCACTTGATTTAAAACGTCGACATAACCTTTCACAAATAATACAGGCGGCGGCGCATAAATTTGTTTTAATAAAAAAGGATAGTTGGGATCATCTAAAGTAAGAATGTAGTTTTGCGCATCATCCGCCCAAACCAAATGCCTCTCTACCCGCCACTCAGGTGGATCCAGCAAAAAAGAAATGGCAGACACAGGCACACCCAATTCTAAAAATTGTTTTTCATTCAAAGAAAACAGGCTTTTAAGTGAAGGGACGCGCGAGCGAAGACGTTCAAATAAGACAGGCCCCAGACCTGGCGTAAATAATAAATGTAACGAATAAATAAGATTTTCAGAACAAGCAGGAAGAGGCATATTTTTATTATTTTATAAAACATTAAGCTTATGAATCACGATCCCGAAAGATAATGCGTCCTTTGGTTAAATCATAAGGCGTCATTTCCACTTTGACACGATCACCCGTCAAAATACGAATATAGTTCTTTCGCATTTTCCCTGAGATATGAGCCAATACAATATGCCCATTCTCAAGTTTTACACGAAAAGTGGTATTCCTTAGGGTTTCTGTTACAACCCCGTCCATCTCAATGACATCTTCTTTAGACATATTTACCCTTTTTTAAAAAGGCGGATTATAAAATACAACAAGCCATTTTGAAAGTAAGATTTTTTTTAGTCTGCGCTGGCCTCTCATAATACTTAGGATCAAAAAAGCGAACGAAAACACCATGACGTCCTACACTGGTTTCAGGAAAAACACTGTCTTTGATAGAAACCAGCAATCTCACAAGTTGGCAAGGCACCTGCGGATCTAAACTCATTTGAAAAAAACCTTGCTCTGCAATTTGTGTTTGGGCTTCAGCAGATTCACGAATCAAGCAAAGTAGTAAACATATGGCTTCTTTAATGATGTCAAACTCTGATAACCATTTTTTTAAATCATGCGCCCGCTCTTCAGTGGGTTTATGCAACCAAAGATGATAGGAGGGTACCTCAAAAGCACAAACCCCTCCAGGATTTCTTGCATAATGCTGTACTGTTTCAAGCAATTGATTTTGACGCAATGCCTGCGCAATTCTGCCTTGTGTGTGATGCAAAGCATCATTAATCGACTCAAGTCGTTGTAAAAGATTTTTTAATTTTTCAGTATCCACATTTTCTTTTTGTTCTAATTTAGAGAAATTTGCAATAAATCGGCATAATTCTTTTGTTATTTTTGTTTTTAAGTCAGGACGATCCAACAAATAAAGAATCTCAAGCAAAACAGAAATCGTATTACGTGCGTCCCAAACTGTTTTTCCACGGCAAGCATGATCAGCTTGTTCAAACAAACGCTCTAAGCGTAAACACGCTCGAACATATTCGTTGATGGGTTGTTCGTAAATGATGAATTCTTCTGCCATACGGCTATTCCTTAAATAAATGAAGCTTCCCTGCGTGTGGAGTGTACCTTTTCATTTTTTCTATGTCATCTGCGGCGAGTATACGTTTGTGTAGTTTTTTGGCCTGCTTGGCAAGTTCAGAAAAAGAGGTGCTATCTTCATTTAAAATAATGTCCTGGGCCCCTAAAAGACGGGCGCGTCGAGAAAGTTGGTTTGCTAAAGCTGCCCTTGCCTCAGACACCGTCAACCCATCACGCGCGCGTAAACGCTTTATTTGTGTGGCAGGAGAAACATCTACCAATAAAACATGATCGATAAAAGGAAAAGGGCCCGTCTCTAAAAGCAAAGGGATCACGACGATCCCATACGATGATTTTATTTTCTTAATTTTTTTCTTTATTTTTTCTAAAATTATAGGATGCAATAATTTTTCTAACCAAATTTTTTTATTTTTATTTTCAAAAATAATTTTTCTTAATTTTTTTGTATCTAACTTTCCAGATGTTTTGCAAATTTCCTTACCAAATTTCTTTTTTATTTCTGAAGAAACGATTTTATTTTTTTCAAGAATTTCTCGCCCAACAAGATCAGCATCGATCACATCAACACCCCATTGACTAAATAGGTGCGCCACCGTCGTCTTTCCGCTGGCGATTCCTCCTGTCAAACCTACAATTACCATAAGTAACTCATGTGATAAAAATACAATGATTCTAATGGTTTATCATAAAACAACATAATAAAACCTGCCACAACAAGAAAAGAACCAAAGGGAATGGGCGTACGTAATTTCATTTTCTTTTGTAATAAGAAACCACCCGCAACCACCAGTGACGAAAAAGCAGAAATTAATAAAATCAAAGGCAAAGCTTGCCAACCCAGCCATGCACCCAAAGCCGCTGTTAATTTAAAATCACCCCGTCCTATTCCTTCATTTTTAGTAAAATAAAAATAAATTTTTGCAACACTCCATAATACGAGGTAACCCAACACTGCACCTATCACAGCATCAACAATCCCAGCAAAAAAAGAAAGACAATTTACCAATAATCCCAACCACAGTAATAAAAGCGTAAGACAATCGGGCAATAACAAAAAATCAAAATCAATAAACAAAAGTACAATCAAAATAAAACAGTAATTCATTGCCGCCAAGGCTTTAAAATCAAAACCAAATTGATACGCACATGAAAAAGCAGCAAGGCCTGCTATCAATTCCACCAAAGGATAACGCCAATGAATTTTCCCTCTACACGCGGAACACTTTCCTCCTAAAAATAAAAATCCTAAAAGAGGAATGTTGTAAAAGAAAGGAATGGCTTTCAAACACAAAGGACAATGTGAAGAAGGCCAGCAAAGATTAATTTTATTAACGCCAGTCTCATTAGCAAGTAGGGGAATATTTAAAAAATCAACACTCTCTGCTCGCCAAATTCGATTTAATATTTTTGGCAAACGATAAATGACAACATTTAAGAAACTACCGATGCATAAACCAAAAGTACCCGCGGCAAGCAAATAATAGCTTTTGTAAACCTCAATAAAATCATCCATATGATTATTTCAATTTCGTCTTTCGCCAAAGCATCAAAGCATAAAATGGCAAACAAGACAAAAGTAAAAGCGTGCTATAAAACACAAGCTCGCATCCTGAGCCAATGATAATCCAATAAGAATACATCGCTGCTAAAACAGTAATGATACTCGATTTTAAAAAATGCGTTCCTTTAAAAGCGGCAGGTTCTTTAAAAAATAAAATTAATTGCGCGATACAAGTAAAAAAATAAGGAATCACATTTGCTAATGTGGCTAACAAAATAATATACGTAAATTGCGCCACTAAAGTTTGATGTAATGTCAAAAGTAATAATATTGTAATCAACGCAGAAGAAATCAATAAGGCACCCACCGGCACGCCTATTTTATTTTTCATCGCAAATATTTTTGGAAATAAACCATCTTCCGCTGCAGCTAAAGGTATTTGCGCCTGCATCAACACCCAACCATTCATGGTGCCAAAAGTAGAAATGATCGCCCCCAGTGCAATAATTTTTCCGCCCCAATCACCAAAAATGACACTTGCTGCGTCTGCAAAAGGCGCCGTGGAATGCAGTAATTTTTCATTCGGGATAATCAACATCACGGCCGTTGTCGATAAAATATAAACGATGGCCGTGATCACAACACCTAACATAGTTGCCCGAGGAATATTACGTTTAGGGTTTTCAACCGCCTCAGCAGGCACAGTCGCTGATTCCAAACCGATAAATGCCCAAAGGGTTAACGCCGCCGCCCCTGTTAATGCAGAAAGAGAAGAGCCTTGCGTTGCGTTAAAAGGGTGAAGAAGACTGAGATCAGAATAAAAAAATCCGAAAATCCCAACCGCTATCAATGGTAATAATTTCAAAGCCGTTGTAACAAGCTGCACAAAACCCGCATACTTCACACCCAATAAATTAATGAATGTTAAAAGCCATAAAGTGGCGATTGCCATAAAGCAAGTAAAGATAGGATTCACAACAAGCACCGGGAAAAATACAGCAAGATAACCTACAAACGCCAAGGCAATCGCCGCATTACCCACCCACATTCCAATCCAATAACCATACGCAATTTGAAATCCGATGAAGTCTCCAAAAGCCGCTTCACAATAGGCATAGGGACCGCCCGTTTTGGGAAGACAACTTCCCAGCTTTGCCATGACCAAACCTAATAAAATGGCGCCTAGAGAAGTTAATACCCATGCCAGAATGCTGATGCTACCGAATTTCGCCAGCGAAGAAGGCAATAGAAAAACACCCGAACCAATCATATTGCCGCAAACTAAAGACGTGAGAGACCAAAACCCCAAGCGCTCTCGTGGAGGAACGGCTGATGTCATGTGACGATAACCCTATAGGATAAACAAGGTAGGACTTATTCTTTCGGGCACCTCTAAAAATCGCCTTTTTGCGTTATAACTTTTTTGCGCTCATTTTTAAAATGCTCATTTACTCGTTTGTAAACTACGCTTTTAAAAATGAGCGCGCCTCGTTTTAACGCAAAATTTCTAGTTTTTAGAGGTGCTCTTTCTTTGTCGCAAACGGCCATTCTACCTTATTTCGAATGAAGTACAATAAAAACAATCCAGGAAAACAAAGCAAAAATCCTATTAAAAAATAATTCATCCAGCCAAAATATTCGGCAATCAATCCCGCTAGCGGACCGATGTATACACGCCCTATGGTTGATAATGAGGTCAGTAACGCAAATTGCGTTGCTGTGTAACGATGATCGCAAAGATTCATTAAAAAAGATAAAAAGGCGATCGTACCTAAACCACTTGTTATATTTTCAAGTGCAATAGTTGTTATTAATAAAAAATAATTTTTTTCTACATATATCAATGCAATAAAAAACAAACCCGTCAATGCTTGCAGAAAACCAAAATATAAAAGCGCACGATAATAACCTAGGCGTTTTAGATAAAATCCACCTAAAAACACCCCTACTAAAGTAGAAATCAACCCCACCGTTTTATACATCACACCTAATTCTTGTAAAGTTAAATGTAATGTACGGATCAAAAAAGGCCCCAACAAACTCAATGAAAATGCATCGCTGAGTTTGTAAAAGAAAACAAATAAAACTAAAAACCATGCCATCGGTTTCTGAAAAAAAACACTGAAGGCATTAACCACTGCTTCACGCAATGAAACAGGCGTTCTTTTACAAATAGGCTCTTTCGCTAAAAGGGTTGCAACAACACCTATCAACATCAAGCCAGCCATCACACCATACATCACTTGAAATCCGCTTATACCTGCAAGAATCAAAACCACGCCACCTGAAACAAGCATCGCGATACGATAACCTGCAGTATAAAGCGCATTCCCTAATCCCACCTCTTCACTGGACAAACTATCTGTTCGATAGGCATCCACCGCAATATCTTGGCTTGCAGAAAAAAAAGCGGTCGCCAGCGCAACACACCCTAATAAGAGAGGATGGTGTTGAGGTTCCAACAAGGCCATCACGATTAATAAAAGAATGATCATCATTTGCGTGAAGAGCATCCAACCCCGTCTTCGCCCCCAAGCTAACCAGGCAAAACGATCCATCAACGGTGCCCACAGAAATTTAAAGGTATACGGTTGTCCAAGTAAACTCAGCAAACCTAAACTCACTAAAGAAAATCCTGCCGTCTGATACCAAAATTGTAAAGTAGAGCTGGTTAAGGCCAACGGTAAGCCTGAAGAAAACCCCAAGAAGAGAAATAATATAATTTGAAATGAATATCGACGAGGCATGGAGATATCGTTCCGTAGTTAAAAAAATTCGCTTCCTAGAAAGCACGTCTCGCGCTCTCAGCGCCATTGGTCTTGAGATTGAAAATTAAAATTTGATTTCATCATAAAATTGCGATTACAGTCATTGCGAGAAAAACACACCCCTTGTTTCAAAAAGAAGAGAGATCCTCCTTGTGTTTTTCGTGGCAATCCAGAACGGTGTTCTTATTTAGTAGCACACTAGATTGCTTCAAAAATACGTGAACCTTCTTGTTTTTTTTAAAATTACAGGACGCATTTTTTCGCAATGACAGTCCTCCAGGCCGAAAACCTGGCAACGAAGTATAGGTTTTTGTATCGGAAAGGCTTAGTTTTCAGTTTTCAGGCCGAAGGCCTGGCAACAAAGTCAAGCCCAGCCTAAGGCAAGCTTGCTTGCCGCAGGGCTGGGTTAAAATACATAATATAATTTAGCGCTGTAAGCGCGAAACAACTCAGGTCACTTCCCCACTGATTTCAAATCAATTTTAAATATCAATGCTTGGTTAGGACCGATGGGACCCACACCACGCTCACCATAACCCATTTTGGAAGGCACATACACTTCCCAGACTGAACCCACAGGCATCATCTGCAATACCTCAACCCAAGCAGGAATTAAATCCTTCGAGAGTGTAAATACAGCGGGTTTCCCACGTTTATAAGAACTATCAAATTCTTTTCCATCTACAAATTTTCCAGCATAGTCAACGGTAATGCTCTCTCCTTCTTTGGGTTTTTGCCCTTTACCTTCAACCAGAATTTTGTATTGAACACCGTCCGACAAAACAATCACCCCCGGCTGTGACTTGTTTTTTAAAAGAAAGGCCTCGCCTTCTTTTTTGTTTTTATCACTCATCGCTGTAAACTCCGCTTGTTTTTTCGCAATTAATTGTTTACGAAAATTATTTAAGGTATCTTGAATTTGCTGCGTTGACATCTTAGAAGCCGCGCCAGAAGTACCCTCACTTAAACCTTGCGAAAACAACCCTGCATTAATCACAATACCCTGCTCTTTAAAGTCTTTTCCCATTTGCACGCCAAGCGCATAACTGACTTTATCTTGATCATTCTTAAAAGCAAGATTATCGGCTAAAGGCGTCGAAATACCCGCCGCCCAGGCATTTACAGCAAAAACACCAACCAACATCCACCTCAGCATCCTAAACTTCATGTTTTTCTCCTGAAAAAATTGTAATATATGGGTTTTGTATTTTGCACAATGTTACTTGGAAATGCTATATCTATCATTCAGCTGGAAGCATAATCTAGAAAAGACTAACAGGAAAGTAAAAATGAATTTAACAAGGATATCTTTCTTCATAATAATAAGTTTGTTTTTTTCATTCTCTGAAAAAACCTTCGCGGCAACCACTCCCGCCAGTATCCCCTCCTCTGCAGAGCCCGAACAAATACAACGCGCCGTGACACAAAACATAGAAAGTAAACAACAGCAACAAGTGCCAACAGGGTATCCCACACCCGAAGAAATACAGCCTTCTTCACAAGCACCCAGCACTGCAAAAAAAATTAAATTCAAACTTAAGAAAATTACCTTATCAGGCAACCACGTATACTCGACAAAAACGCTCGAGACTTTATATGAAAAGTACATCGAAAAAGAAATCACGGTTGCAGAGCTTTATGATATCGTACAAAGCATTACAAATTATTATCGCAATAACGCCTACATCCTTACCCGCGCCATACTTCCCCCACAAAAAGTAGAAAACGGCGTTGTTAAAATTGAAATTATTGAAGGCTATATTAACCAAGTAAACATACTAGGTGACGCGGCTGGCGCCAAAACGATGATGTTACGTTTTGGCAATGAAATCACTGCCTCTCGCCCAACAAATCTGAGTGTTTTAGGTCGCAATCTTTTACTTGAAAATGAAATTCCAGGCGTACACGCAAAAGCAGCATTAGAACCCGGCAAAACACCTGGCACATCTGAATTAAACTTAAAAACAGAATTCAAACAATTTAATGGATTTATATCTTATGACAATTACGGAACACGTTATGCTGGCCCGCAAGAAGTCACTGCAAATTTAGGTGTAAACTCTTACGTGGTTTCAGGCGATACTTTTCAGATTACCTATGCCAGCACACCCATACCCGAACAACTCACCTATTATGGTTTTTCTTATGATGCCCCGCTAGATAGCAAAGGAACCCGCGGTACTGTAGCCGCAAATTTTTCAAAAACCATTCCCGGTTTTACGCTGGCAAGTTTAGAGATCAATGGTTTTACTGAAACCTTGCTTGCACAAATCAAATATCCTTATTATCTTCGCTGCGGCGAGAGCCTCACGTTTTTAGGCGCATTTAATTATATCAACAGCAATACAACCTCTTTTAACGAACCTTTATATACTGATCACCTCCGCACACTCAGTGCCAGCGGCACTTACAACGTAGCCGATCATTGGTTTGGGGCTAATTTAATTGATCTGGGTATAACCCAAGGCATGCCCTGGATGAATGCCACGGGCGGAGCCAATGCGACCGATATCTCACGTACTGATGGAAAAGGGGTATTCACAAAAATAAATGTAGATGCAAGTCGCGTACAAAAGCTTCCTGACCATTTTTCTTTTTACATCACAGTGCAAGGACAATATGCCTTCAACTCTCTTCTGTCAGCAGAACAATTTTCTTTTGGTGGCCCCACATTAGGGCGGGGTTATGATCCTGCAGAAATCACAGGTGATCGCGGGATGGCAGAAAGCGCAGAATTACGCATCGATGTTGCTCCCAAAAAAAAATATTTTGAAAGCATGCAGCTTTATTTATTCTATGATGCAGGTCAAACATGGAATCTACTCAATCTCCCCGGACAATCTCAAAATCAAAGCGCAACCTCCACGGGTCTGGGTTCACGCTTTTCGTTTTCTTCTCATCTAAGCGGTAATTTGATGGTGGCCTGGCCTCTTACCAAACAAATCGCATCCGCAGAATTAATAGAACAAGGCTGGCAGCCACAAGCATTTTTTAGCCTAGTTGCCTTCTTGTAACTAACCCGAATTACCCGCCGAAGCATGTTCACCTGCCGTAAATAGTTACCTAAAATATTTTGATTTAATCTTTTCTTAATATAATATTAATTATTTTTTGATAAACTGTGTTTTTTATTTATTCCTAGAGACAAAAATGAAAGAAGATATCATTAATTCAATTATACGACGTCGAAATTTTTTCTGTACTCAAGTTTTAGATTATCTAAGAAAAATGTTTGAATCCCGCGAAGGAAGCTCACCTTCTTATAGCCTTACCAGACAATCACCTATTAAAAAATTTATTGAAAATCATCTAAACTTGGCCAGCAGCCTCTTCTTTCTGGATGCGCTAGAAGCCTTAGAAAAAGGCGACCCGACTTATTTGACTGTTTTTTTCGAAGAATTTCCAAGCACGCTAGACTCTATTTCAAAATATGATTTTTCGTACAGCGAAGATGAAAACCCGGAAAAAACAGATGTTCGATTTCAACAAAAATCTTCTCCTATGGAACAAAACACAATCTTCAGCGCCGCAGAAGAAAAAAATGATATTGCTCTAGAAATCATGAAAGATATTTTTCAAAGAACAAGACTGAGATTATCACAACAGCTAATAGCAACTCCCAATGAGTTCATATTACCCCCTGAAGCCGTGACCGCTGAAAACGACATCTTGCAAGAACTCTCCCGCTTAGCTCAAGCCCCTATCCCTGAAAATCTATCAAGAAGCAGTTCTTCATTATCAACAATCTTAAGAACCTTTAACGCAGAATCATCAGGGGAAGAAAACAGTTCCCCACGACGACGCTCTATAGATATATCTTCTCAACTTATCCAAAAACAGATTGAAAAACTTCTTGCAAGGTATTTTTCTAAAATTATTAATTTGATTAAAAACGAAGATGGCGACACGGCACTTCACTTGGCCGCAAAAACAAAAAATCTTGTTTTTTTCAAACATCTTCCATTACCCCTAAAAGAATTAGACACTACAAAAAATAACGCCGGACAAAGTTACGCTGATATTTTGATGGAGAATGGTTATTTTGAAGAAGCATTTAACGGTGTCAGCAACTTTGAAGAACTCCAAGCGCTCTATTTTCATATTCATCATCTGACAAACAAAGAAGAAAAACAAGAGGATTTCCTCAATCTTTACGCCTCCGCCCATTTAAGACTTTGTTATAAGCATTCATACGATCCACAAATTTTTCATAAATTTCCTGGCAATCATGACTATTTAGGCAATGCCGTTTCCATTCAAGATTGGCGACATCAATTTAACCAAACCACTTCACAAGAAACAAAAGAATTTTTCAAAAAAAGATGTGCTGATAGGTTCACAACACTCATCGAAGCAATAAGCTCTCACCCCATACAAGGAACAAAATTACTTAAAATACTTGAGAAACTTTCTGCTCGTTATTTTCCAGAAATAATGTCCATATCCACACTTCAAGGAAAAATCGACTCTTTTAAAAAAATCATCGAGATTTTGGAGAACAGTCCCCGCAGCGCTTTATCAACAACAAATTCTCCAAATCTATTCCGCCCCATCCCCAGCAGCTCATCTTTCCCTGCTGTACTACAAACAACACCCGCGGGTCCCTACAAAAGCCTTCTAGAAAAAGAAGGCCCCTCTCATCCGCCAAAGGACACTTCAAGGAATAGCAGTTACTTTCAAACCACGCCTCAATAACCCAGCACCCATGAAAAGCGCTGATGAAGTTATAAGAATGTTAGTGAGTGAACGTCGTTTTTTTGTGACGCTATTTCATCACTTTGTTCACCGCTACTGGACCTTGAAAACACAATCACGTGTTGATAAATCGGATGAAGAAATCCTCGGGACAATTGAAAAACATCAACACATCAAAATTACTCTAGATACTTTATTTGAGAATATAAATATTTTTCCGTCTATTTTTTTAGATGAAGCACTGGATGCGCTGGAAAAAGGAGATCCTTCTCATTTATCGGTTTTTTTCTATTTTTTTCCAGAATGCATAGCACCTATTCAAGAAGTCTTAGAAGATCTTTTTTATCTCTCCAACAGAATGTCTTGGGAGAAAGAATTTTCAAACCAATTCCCTAGTTTAACACCCTTACAAAATCAATCTTATTTATTTCAAGAAAGACCAAATCAGCAACTCGATCATCCCCTGTTTTCACATATTATAAAAAATTATCAAACAGCACTTCAACGCAGCATGACACTTTACAAAATAATTTATTCCAACTCTGAAGACCGCGTCAATATTCTGAATATGCTGAACAAAAAAAGAGAATCCGTCAGCGCATTAGAAGTTAATTTTGGCTCATTAGTTAACGCACACCCTGCTTTTGATAATTTCCCGGAATTAACCAGGGAAGTCGAAAATTTAGTATTATTTTACTTTTTCACAATATTCAATTTAGTCGATAATGAAGGCAATACTTTTTTACATACCGCAGTAAAATTAAAAAATTTAGAATTAATAGAAATTTTTTTAAAAAATCTCTCTAATACCATTTATCGAATTCGAAAAAATAATAAAGAAGAAACCTTTGTTGATCTTTTATTTGATATTGGTTATTTCGACTCAAGCTTTGAAGAAGGTGAGCCCTTACAAACACTAGAAAAATTTTACATCCTCTTTGACTTTTTATCTGCAGACAGACAAAAAAACTTTTCCAATCTTTTGTTCAAAACAGGCGAAGATTTCAAAACTTTCATGCAAATTACAAGCCTACGCGACAACTCCTTCTTCGAAGATAAAGAAAGAATTATAAAAATTCTTGAAACTCTTCTAAAATATTATGAAACACTCACCACTACCGATGACAGATCTTCAGAAAACGCAAAAAAGAAATGTATTGCTCTTTGCAAAGAAATTAAAAATCAAAAAAAATATTTAGTTGTTCTTCAATTGCTTGAAAAACATTTTCCTGAAGAATGTCACGATTTAAAGAAGACAGCGATTTGGGCATCACGATCACGGGCAAGAACTTCTGAAATTACAAAAGGTTTAATAAGACTCGGACTTTCAAATCAACGACAACCAACAACCTATCTTGAGATCGAAGATTCTCATGATAATCACAACTATACGTTAGGATGCCAAATTCAACGACCCGGCACACCTCCACCTAGTCTCCCATCGCCCACATATTAAAAAGCCTCAGATGAGACTCTTATGATCCAGAGCATTTTTCACTTCGCTCATTAATACAACCATCTGCAAAGCTGCATCAGCCGCTTCTATGCCTTTATGGCCATGAACACCCCCCACACGCTCTAAGGCTTGTTCTTTATTTAAAGTCGTCAAAACACCAAAAATCACGGGGATTTCAAACTCTAACATTATCTTCTGACATCCTTGACTGACTTGTTCACACACATAATCATAATGATCCGTATCACCACGTATCACCGCCCCCAGCGCAATGATTGCTTTATATTTCTGACGACGCGCAAGCAGCTTTGCAATGAGAGGAATTTCAACGGCACCCGGCACTTTAAAAATAGAAATACAATCTTTCCCAACACCACTTCCTATTAAATGTGAAACCGCACCCTCTAATAGCTTTTCTGTAATATCTACATTGTACTGACTCACAACAATGGCATAGGACGCTTTATTCATTGATAACCTCTTGGATAAAGTGATGTAATTTATTTTTTTTTATTTTTAAATAATGTTTATTATGTTCATTTAAAAATGAGGGCATCATTTCCATTTTTACGTCGCTTATGCCGTATTTTTTTAAATCCGCAATTTTCGCAGGATTGTTTGTTAACAAACGAAGTTGATAAACCTGCTGATTTCTTAAAAATGAAGCAGCGATAGAATATTCTCGC
>Ga0155457_147_pt1 | contig 25016 bp, 27 predicted proteins | sample RifCSPhighO2_12_FD_107115 | JGI IMG/M metagenome (GOLD analysis project Ga0155457, IMG submission 107115) | Gammaproteobacteria bacterium RIFCSPHIGHO2_12_38_15
GAAAGCAGCGAGCCATTAGCAGGAAGAACACCTCAAAGAGGTCTGAGAGATAGAATAGTCCAGAGTTTTATGACTAATGTATTCGGAGATAGATCGGAGCCAACAAAACACGACGCGGCAGCAACGGCAGCAACGCCGAAGACAGCAGACAGTAGCACAAGAAGCGCAGAGCCAGTGACACCACTACAAACACCGAATATAGCTGGAGCTGGCAGCAGCGCCGCAGCGGCGGCAAGTAGCAGTTATACTGGTGCAGCAGCATCATTACTATCACCAGCACTTCTAACGGGAGCGGGAGCGAGAACGGCAGCAACACCACCCCCTTCAGCTCTATTAACAACGGCGGCGACAGCAGTACACCAAACAGGACAATCCGCTAGCTTCGTAACAGCAGCAGCAGAACCAGCAATAGAATACACCGGGGAAAATGTCTTTCGGTTTGCCGAAGAGATCCGCAATAAATTGAAGAAAGAACCCACAAGTCTCACCACTAACGACTTATTCCATTATGCGTCAAAAACAGATACAACAACGAAATGGCTTTGTAAGCATTATCTTTCGTGGGCCCAAAATATAAATTTCTTTAATCTTAGTATTCCTCTACAAGTACAAACTGTTGAGTCAACGCTTTTTAAAAACTGGGTAGAAAAAAAATATAAAGAGAAAAGTCTACCCTCGCTTAACCTTCAACAGTTCGATGATGCATGGAAGAAAGCAACACCCGATAAAAGAGAAGTAATCATTGGGCAATGGTTAAGAGAGACTATCATAAGCAAGCATGAGCAGCTTTTTCCTCAAGAGAGTCAGACGCAACATCAAGCTTCTCGCCCTTCCCAATAAAACGGCGCAAATCATCATAAGGACTTCAAGATGCGAACCCTCGCTGTGGTTTGTAAGACTGATTCAAAGATGAATTTTTAAGGACAAGCACAGTAAGATAAAATTTTCGGTTTTCAGGCCGAAGGCCTGAATACTGAAAATTAAGCCTTGACTTCAACACACTAACCTACTTTTATTCCGCACCATTACAGCTTCCTTTTATTTCAGAAAGAAATACTTCAAATACAAGCAAAGCTTTTCCCTTGAAATAAAAAATCGATCGCCGTGCCCACAATTTTTTTTCTTTTAAAGAAAAAATTTTAATCCATGCGTGATCACGCGTGTCTATCTTGGAAATTTCAAAAGAACTGCGCTTCAAATTCGGGTCTTGAAATAAAATCTCACCTAAGGGCGTTTCACCTAAGGCGTTAAAACAATGCGCCGTGTCTCCTTCAAATAAATAAGAAGGTAAAATACTCCGAGCAATAATTAAAGCCTGCGATTTTTTCCCTAACTCAACAATACGGATAACTTGCTCTTTGTCTTTTTCTAAATTTAATAATTTTGCTTCCTCTTCCTCTATTTTGCCAGGTAACTGTGAATGCAGCTTTATATAAAAATCTTTTCCTACCATTTTTTTTAATCGCGCTGTCATCGAAGAAGCATCATTTATAAAATAAATTCTATTTTTCATTTTTTAACTTCAAAAAATTATTTAATATCCTATACCCTTCTTGCGTTAAAATAGATTCTGGATGAAATTGTAATCCATAGACAGAATAATGCCGGTGCCGTAGACCCATGATTTCCCCCTCTTCACTTTCTGCCACGATCTGCAATACTTCAGGCAAATCCCGTCTTTCCACCACCAAGGAATGATAACGCCCCACCCTTAACGGGGTTTTGATCCCTTTTAATATCCCTCTTCCATTATGTGTTATTAACGCCGCTTTTCCATGCATCGGTTTTTTCGCTTTTACAACTCTGCCACCAAACACCTGCCCTATCGCTTGATGACCTAAACAAATACCCAAAATAGGAATCTCAGAACTGAAAGCTTCTATCACCTCTAAAGAAATTCCCGCTTGCAAGGGCGTACACGGCCCCGGCGAAATAATAATATGCGAGGGATTTATTTTTTTAATTTCATTTAATGTTATCGCATCATTTCTTTTTACAAGCCGCTCAAACCCTAACTCTCCTACATAACGCGCAAGGTTATAAACAAATGAATCGTAATTATCAATTAATAAGATCATAAGAGACTTTCATGCAAAACTTTAGCTTTATGCCATGTTTCTTCATATTCAATCAGCGGATCTGAATCTAGCACAATCGCTCCTCCCGCTTGAAAAGAAATTTTATTTTTTTTAATACAAAAAGTTCGGATCGTAATAGATAAATCCATTTCATCATTAAAACCAATATACCCCATGCAACCACAATAAGGCCCACGTTGCGTGGGTTCAATTTCCGCAATGATTCCCATGCTCCTAATCTTGGGCGCACCCGTCACAGACCCCCCCGGAAAAATAGCTTGAATTAATTTTATTTGATTACACTCCGTTTTCAATTTACCTTCAATCGCCGAAACAAGATGATGCACCGTTTCAAACGTTTCAAGTTCACATAACTGACTCACTTTCACATGATGATCTTCACATACTCTGGATAAATCATTTCTCATTAAATCCACAATCATCACGTTTTCTGCTTTGTCTTTTTCAGAAAATAATAATTCTTTTGAAAACGCCTCATCTTCTTTTTTTGTTTTTCCTCGAGGCCGTGTCCCTTTGATCGGCCTTGTTTCCACCCCCAAAGAAGATTGCCGCAAAAATCGCTCTGGCGATGCTGAAATTAAACAAATGTCGTCATGATGAAAATACGCAGAGAAAGGCGAAGGATTTAATTCCATCAATCTTTGATAAAGATTAAATTTAGAAAAATCAGAAGGCAAATCACTTGAAAAACGCTGAGAAATATTAGCCTGAAAAATATCTCCTTCCAAAATATAATTTTTTGTTTTTTCAACCGCTTGAAGATAGGATTTTTTATCAAAATTTGAAATAATATTTTCTGATTCTAAAATAAAATTATTATTATTTTCCATAAAAAAATTTTTTGATAATTGACCTAGAAATTTTTTGATTTTCACACGTGCTCTTTTCTCTCTGGCTTTTTTTTCTTTTTCTGGGTAGCCCGATGAGAAAATCCATGCTTTCTTTTCTTTATGATCAAAGGAAATAACCTGGTCATACACCCCCAAAGCCATATCCGGAAAACCCATGTCGTCGATTTTATGTTTTGGAATTTTTTCGATAACCCTTCCCAAATCATAAGACAAATAGCCAGCCAACCCGCCTTGAAAAGGCGGATAGCCTTCCTGTTTTTCAAGCGGGTAGTTTTGTATAAGTTCATTTAAAAGATCAAAAGGATTTCGGTGCGACATCACCCCTTGAAAACACAACAAACCCTCTTTACATAAAATTGTCGCGAAAGGATCAAGGGCAATAAAGCTATAACGCCCTGTTTTTTCATCGAAGCTTGCGCTATGCAACAACAGGGCCCAATTGTTTTCTGAAAATCGCGAAAAATAAAAAACAGGATCGCGATATACAATCTCTTCGATAATCATTATGATCTCTGTCTTAATGGAGGTAACTCAATGCAAATCGCACAAGACACCGATGACTCTTTTTATAAAATAAAATGTTATGAAAAATCTCATATACAAATCAATGAAATGAATTATGACACTTCTTTAATTCTTTCTCCTGAAAAACTTATCGCGCCCTGGGAGGTTGATTTGCAAAAACTTTCAGTTCATGATTTTGAGCTTATTCAAGCCTTAAACCCAAAAATTTTTTTATTGGGCACGGGTGAAAAAGCGCTACTGCCTCCGGCAGATATTATAAATTTTTTCTTAAAATTAAAAATCGGCATTGAATTCATGACAACCGCTGCCGCTTGTCGCACCTTTAATGTCTTAGCTTCTGAAAAAAGAAAAGTGGTCGCGGGGTTAATCATTTAATCGTGTTTTCTATGATCGTCCTTGAGAAACGCCTGCCTGTAATGAACGAAGCTCATTACAGGCAGCATTTTATTCTCGGTAACTCGCTTTCTTTTCAATCTCACCCTCTTCTTTTCGCACCTTTACTTTTCTTACCTTATTTTCTTTTACCGCCACGATTTCCAATAAATAATGATCTATCCTCAAACAAAAATCAGACGGTGGGATGAACCCTAATGTTTCAACAATCAAGCCACTTAAGGTTTTTGGCCCTGCCACTGGCAATTGCCATTTATTTTGTTTGTTGAGATCACGTAAATTAATACTGGCATTCACAAAACAACTGCCATCTTCTTGTAACTCCACAAGCTTAGGCTGATAAGCTAAAGACGAAGAAAAATCACCCACAACCTCTTCCAAAATATCTTCAATCGATAAAAAACCCTGAACATCACCATACTCATCCACCACCAAGCCACAACGCTCGTTTTCACGGCGAAAACGAAGTAATTGCGAAATCAAAGGCGTGCCCATGGGAATAAAGTAAATGGGTTTTAAAATTTGAAAGACAATGTCTTTCGTTAACGGCGTTTGCCTCAAACAGGGAATCACATCTCGCATTTTTAACATCCCTTTAACATCATTAATATGTCCCTCATAAACAGGCAAATATAAGTGAACACTATGTGTGATTTCATAATTTATTTTTTCAATGTCTGTCGATAAATCAATTCCCGTAATTTGTCCGCGAGGCACCATGATGTCTTCAATTGTTAGTTTTTCTAAATCCAATAAACTTAATAACATGTTTTTATGCGCTGAAGGCAAAATCGTACCTGCTTCATTAACCAAGGTACGTAATTCATCTTGGCTTAAATTTTCAATGACATTTTTTTTAATTTTCACGCCTAATAATCGCAAAAAACCGTTTGTGATTTTATTCACGCCCCAAACCAAGGGGGAAAATAATATTAACAAGCCCTTGATCAAACCAGAAACCAAAAAAGCCACACGCAAAGGGTAAGACACCGCTACTATTTTTGGCGCAATTTCACCAAAAATTAAAATAATACCTGCCAAAATTGTAATGGCTAAACCAACGTTTTCTTCACCCCATAAACGAATCGCTAATATCGTAAAAACAGCCGACACTAAGATATTGGAGAATGTACTACCAAACAACACCAATCCTAACAACCGATCAGGTCGCTCTATGAGTTTTAAAACACGTTTTGCAATACGGTTTTTATGTCGTGCTAAATGTTTTAGTCGATAGCGGTTCAACGACATCATGCTGGTTTCTGCTAAAGAAAAAAAACAACAAAGCAAAACCAAAAAACAAAATAATAAAATTAAAACATAATTAGAAAGATGATCCATCTTTTTCCTTAAAAAATACTTTTAATTCCTATCCCCATTAAAATTATCACACCCACAAGCGTTGAAAAAACCGCAACTCGCCCTCTCAAGCCAAAACGATAGCGCCACCAAAGTAAACTTGCAAACACAGACCACGCCAGCAAAGAAAAAGATAATTTCATCAGAAAAAGAGATTTTTTTTCATAAAAAAAATAAAAACTTGAAATAATAATCCCTGTTAATAAACAAAATCCTAAAAAAATAATTTTAAATAATCGTTTTTCCATGGATTCTAAATTCAAGTTAGCAGAAAAATCAGAAGAAGCCGTGTTGGCACGACGTATCAAATGATCTTGATAAAATAACAAGAGCGCTTGCGCGGCTGCTAACAACATCACAAGCAAGGTTAAACTTGAAGAAAGAATATGAATAATCTGAAAAAAATCCGCTCGCATTTATTTCACCAAAAAGTTATAATTTTCCATCTTTTCATCCTTTCGATTTTAAAAACCATGTTTGACACGCTTTCAGAACGCTTCCAACGCGTCATCAAAAATATCGCAGGCCTTGGCCAAATCACTGAAAATAATATCAAATCTACCCTCCAAGAAGTACGTACAGCCCTGCTTGAAGCCGACGTGGCCCTTCCTGTTATCGAACAATTAAACCAAGTTTTACTTCAGAAAAGCCTTGGTCAGACTGTTTTACAGGGCATAAACCCCGGGCAAGCCTTCATTAAGATTGTGCATGATGAGCTTATTACGCTGATGGGCGCCACAGCAAACACTTTAAACCTCAATGCCCCCCCACCTGCTGTGATTTTACTGGCGGGCCTACAGGGTTCAGGCAAAACCACTTCTGCCGCTAAATTAGCGCGTTTTATCAAAGAAACCACCCAGAAATCTATTTTACTTGTCAGCACTGACGTTTACCGCCCTGCCGCGATAGAACAATTAAAAATATTAGCACATGAACTTCAGATCGATTTTTTTGAAAGCGACCCCAGCCAAACTCCGTTAGCCATTACCACGGCTGCGCTGGCGCATGCCAAGCGTCATTTACACGACATCATTATTCTTGACACTGCCGGTCGTTTACACATTGACGACAAGATGATGCATGAAATTCAACAATTACATCAAGCTTGTCACCCCATTGAAACCTTATTTGTGATTGACAGCATGATGGGGCAAGACGCTGTTAAAACGGCGCAAGCGTTTGATGCTAGCCTTCCTCTCACAGGTGTCATACTGACAAAACTGGATGGTGATGCGCGAGGTGGTGCTGCCTTGTCGGTACGTTACATCACAGGCAAACCCATAAAATTCATGGGCACCGGTGAAAAACTGGATGCGCTTGAAGTTTTTCATCCTGAACGCATTGTATCTCGTATTTTAGGAATGGGTGATATTCTCACCTTAGTAGAACAAGCTCAACAAAAAATTGATCTCAAAAAAGCGGAAAAGCTTGCTAAAAAATTTCAGAAAGGAAAAGGATTTGATCTTGAAGATTTTCGTGATCAAATAAAACAAATGCGTAATTTAGGGGGCATGAAAAATCTACTGGATAAATTACCTGGGGTAGGACAGCTATCAGGGGCGGTAAAAGACAAATTGGATGACAAACTCTTCATTCAATTTGAAGTCATGATCAACTCCATGACACCCAAAGAGCGTTATTATCCTGAAAATATTCGTGGCTCTCGCAAGCAGCGTATTGCCAAAGGATCAGGCATGCAAATTCAAGATGTTAATCGTTTATTGAGTCAATTTTCAAAAATGCAAAAAATGATGCTACGCTTTTCAAGCCCCAACAAACTCAAAAACATGATGCAACAATTAAAAAATATTCCGGGGTTTTTGCCGCCGGGAGAGTGAAGTTACATCGTCACACGTAAAAAAACATGAATGCAAAAAAAAATCTCTCAACTCTTCAAGACGATTTTATTTTTAATATGATTTCTTGAAAAAAATCTTTTGACCATAATGCAACATTTGATGGATCTTTTAAAAAAGGCAAAACCTCTTTTTTCGCAGACTCAAAATCAACTTCATTAATTTTATTTTTTAATAATCTTTTTAAATCTTCGATCGTTATTTTTTTTGTTTTCTTCCAATGTTCTGTTTGCTCAAGACGTTTTTGTAAATGCGCTAATCTCACGGGAATGTTTTGACGAATATACCAAATCAAATCATACCAATCTCTGCCTTTGATTCTCTTTTTCCATTGTCGACATAACACGGCATGTAACTTCCCAGCAAATAAATCGGGAAGTTGATAGGTGTTCACTGAGAAGGCGATGGGCTGAAATAATATTTTAGTTTCCACGTTAAATTTCCCCGGAGGATTGGTGTCAATTTCAATTTTTATTTTCATGTTTTCTTTTTTATGTGTGATTTGATGGATACTAGAGGGCACATTGATTTTTAAAAATGTTTGTTTTGCCCAAGCTTTGATAAAATCAGATTGAATGCTGTTTTCGGTTTCCTTTGTTTTTTCATCAATCAAGACTTCAATACCAAAACTATTGAGCTCTGATTTTATTGCATTTAAATAGGAAGATAATTGAAAATTTTTGCTAGGTTTTAATAAAGAAAAATCCAAGTCTTCTGAGAATCGATCAAGCCCATAGAGTATCCGTAATGCAGTTTCCCCATAGAAAACAGCTTTTTCAAAAAATTTTGATCGCCACAACCCTAACAAAATGATTTCTTGAATAATTTCTTTTATTGCATTTTCATAATCACTGTGAGTCTGGCAGTCATATTTTGATAATAATGCGCTGATGATATCATTTGCCATTTTATTTTTTCCTTTTTTTTAGAAATTGATTTAGACGTGAAATATTTTTATTTTGATAAAGCTCTGCTATTTGATTGAACAATCGAACATCGAGTTCTTTTATCTTATGAAGTGGAATACGAAGATCATCAAATAAAAATGTTTTTAATTCTTTTTCTGTTGTTAAATTAAGATGAGAGGTTTCAAGCAACATTTTATCTGCAAGTGCTTTTTCTGGTGTTGCGATTAAAATAGGGTGTGTTGCATCATAAAAAATTTGAGTTACCCCAATAGGATATTTTTTGGGGTGCAGATAGCGATAAGTAAACATACCCACGGGCGTACTGAACCGTTTGTCTTTTTTGTTGGTTACGCTAGTCAATATTTCTACCCATTCTGGAATAAATCCATAAAAAGCAAGCGCATATTCTAAAGAAACATAAGAAGGACCATAAATTAAATTAGCGAGAGATTCCTTCACATAAGGGTGCAGCGCATACTCTTTTCCAAAAATATATAATCCCTTTTTAATACGTAAGATCGTTTTTTGTTTTAGTAGAGAGGTGATTTTTGAACGTGGAGAAATATAGTCTTTCAGCGCGTTTTTAAGAAAAAGATAGTCTATCTCTTCATTGACAGCCATTCTTCTTAACTGCACTCCAGTTACCATATGTACCCTTGTCCAGTAAGTCTAATAATTATAGACATACTGGACAACTTGTCAAATAAGGACAGGAAGATTATGGTTGTATTTTTAGAAAACTGAGAACGCAGTAGAAGCCAGTATCCAGATAGATGTCAGAAAATATCAGTCTGCTGCGTAAAATAAATCGTTAAGATTGTTAAACACGTCGCAAACGCATCACTCTGAATAAACCATAGAGGCTGATGAAAAACCAAATGAATTCCATCAAGAAGGCAGCAAAATTAAATTTTTCAACAAATGAAATTAAAATAAGAAAGGAACCTATCGCATTCAACGAGGAATACCACCAACCCCGTAACGCAATTTTGCCCGTTTGTAAAAAATAATAACCTATCATGGTGGCAAGCACACCCACCAAACCAATGTGGTCAAAGATATCTAAATCAGTAAAACAAGATAAATTCGTCATTTTAGGATTCGATAAGATCCTTCATCGATAATTTTACTTTCCCTTGCCTATCCACATCCAACACTTTGACACGCACGACCTGGCCTTCCGATAAGACATCATTCACATTCGCAACACGTTGCTGCGTAATTTGAGAAATATGCAATAAACCATCTTTGCCCGGAAGAAGATTAATAAACGCACCAAATTCTACTATTTTCGTGACCGTCCCTTCATATATTTTTCCTACTTCTACTTCTGCCGTGATTTGTTTGATACGTCGACACGCTTCTTCACCCGCTTCACGATCAACAGAAGCAATCTTTACAATCCCATCATCCGTCACTTCAATCGTGGCACCCGTTTCTTCCGTTAAAGCACGAATCACACTACCACCCTTTCCAATCACATCACGAATTTTTTCAGGATTGATCTTGATCGTAATAATGCGAGGCGCAAAATCCGACATGTTTTCACGCGGCGCAGGCAAGGCTTGATTCATAATATTTAAAATATGGAGACGCCCTTCTTTGGCTTGCGCTAAGGCTAATTTCATGATTTCAGCGGTAATGCCGTTGATCTTGATATCCATTTGTAAAGCCGTCACACCCGCGCTCGTTCCCGCTACTTTGAAATCCATGTCCCCTAAGTGATCTTCATCTCCCAAAATATCAGACAATACAACAAATTTTTCACCCTCTTTCACCAGGCCCATCGCGATACCCGCCACAGCAGCTTTTATCGGCACACCCGCATCCATCAATGCCAGGCTACTCCCACACACACTGGCCATGGAGCTGGAACCATTGGATTCTGTAATCTCAGAAACAACTCGCATGACATAAGAAAAAGCTTCTTGCGAAGGCAGCAAAGCTAATATAGCTCGCTTGGCAAGTCGCCCATGCCCAATTTCACGACGCTTGGGGCTGCCCACTTGGCCTATCTCACCCACCGAATAAGGAGGGAAATTGTAATGAAACATAAAACTATCTTTCATTTCACCTTCTAATGCATCAATCATTTGCGCATCACGGCCTGTTCCCAAGGTCACCACCACCAAAGCTTGTGTTTCACCTCGTGTAAATAAAGCGGAACCGTGTGTGCGTGGCAATACATTCGTGCGTATCGTGATCGGACGTACCGTTTTCGTGTCACGCCCATCTACACGCGGCAATCCTTGTAATACACGTTCTCGTAACACTTGATATTCTAAATCACTCACTATTTTTTTGATTGTTTCAACTTGTTTTGCCTGTTCCGCCATATCTAAGTTTGTATTCACCAACGCTTTCACCGCTCGCTCTTTTAATTCTCCCAGCTTTTCACCTCGGGATGCTTTTTCTTGAATTTGAAACGCATCATGTAAAGGTTTTTCAATTAATTCACTCACTTTTGTTTTTAAAGCTTCATCATGGGCCAGCGCTTCCCAAAGCCATGTTCCTCTTCCTGCTGTTTCCGCTAATTTTTTAATGGCATCGATGGCGGTTTGCATTTTTTCATGACCTAACAACACCGCGCCTAGCATGACTTCTTCTGACAATTCTTTTGCTTGCGACTCTACCATCAGCACCGCTTTATCTGTCCCTGCCACCACCAGATCCAGAGCCGATTGTTGTAATTGTGTAGACGAGGGATTTAATACATACGCTCCATCAATATAACCGATACGTGCAGCACCAATGGGCCCCCCAAAAGGAATACCCGATAAATATAATGCACAGGAAGCCCCTAACATTGCCGGCACATCTGGGTCAACATTCTTATCTGCAGATAATACCGTTGCAATGATTTGTACTTCATTGTTAAATCCTTCGGGAAATAAAGGACGCAGGGGTCTGTCAATCAGGCGTGATGTTAATGTTTCTTTTTCTGTAGGACGGCCTTCTCTTTTAAAATATCCCCCCGGAATACGCCCCGCCGCATAAGAACGTTCTTGATAAACAACCGTGAGAGGGAAAAAATCTTGCGTTCCCACTTTGGCGCTTACCACCACCGTCACTAACACAACCGTGTCATCCATTTTTACTGTTACGGCTGCGGTGGCTTGTTTTGCAATCTCACCTGTTTCAAAGGTGACAGTATGGGCACCATATTGAAATGATATCGTTGAAGGTTTCACTAAAATAATCCTTAAAATTTATTAGTTAATATCGAATATTAAGTTCTTTAACTAAGGCAAGAAAACGTGATGTATCTACTTTTTTTAAATATTTTAACAATTTACTGCGCTGCCCTACTTTGTTTAATAAACCACGACGCGATAAAAAATCTTTTTTGAATTGCTGGGCATGCTCGGTCAATTGGTCGATATCCGCAGTTAATAGCGCGATTTGGACTTCAGCAGAACCTGTGTCTGCAGTTCCACGCTGAAATTTCTTTACAATGTCTGACTTTCTCACTGCAGTTAATGCCATTGATAACTCCTCAAATTAAAATAAACAGGGCATTCTATCCAAAAAGTATCCTTACCTCAACTTTAATTTGCCCTTCCGGAATTGTGAAAATTGTAGTGGGGGGTATGCAATTTTCACTGAAAACTGATACCCCCCACTACAATTTTCACATCGGAAGTTTCGCGCTTAAAGCAAATCAATCTGCTCTTGCAAGATTCTTTGAGGGGGTTTTAGCGCAAAATGTTCGTAGGTATGACGCGTTGCCATGCGGCCACGCGGCGTGCGCATCATGAATCCTTGCTGAATTAAATACGGCTCTATCACATCTTCAATGGTGCCACGCTCCTCTGCAATCGCCGCGGCTAAACTGTCAATCCCCACCGGTCCACCATCAAAACGGTCGATTAAGGCAAGCAGGAGTTTGCGATCCATCACATCAAAACCTTGTGCATCTACTTCCAATAAATTTAAAGCTTTAATCGCAATCTCTGAAGTGATTTTCCCCGAAGCTTTAACTTGTGCATAATCACGCACGCGTCGCAATAAACGATTGGCAATACGCGGCGTACCTCGTGAACGTTTTGCAATTTCCAAAGCACCAGGTTCATCTAAATCAATTTTTAAAATATGCGAAGAACGTTTCAAAATCGCTTGCAATTCTTCAATTGAGTAAAACTCCAAACGATGCACGATGCCAAAACGATCGCGCAAAGGCGATGTCAATAAACCCGCGCGTGTCGTTGCTCCCACCAAGGTAAACGGCGGCAAATCCAACCGAATCGAACGCGCAGAGTGTCCCTCGCCAATCACGATATCCAATTTATAATCTTCCATCGCCGGATATAAAATTTCTTCAATGACAGGACTTAAACGATGAATTTCATCGACAAACAAAACGTCTTTGGCTTCAAGATTCGTTAAAATCGCCGCTAAATCCCCTGGCTTATCTAACACAGGGCCAGAGGTTTGTTTAAGCGCCCCTCCCATTTCATTTGAAATGATATGCGCAAGCGTTGTTTTTCCTAATCCCGGCGGACCAAAAATCAAAACATGATCCAAGGCTTCTTGCCGCGTTTTTGCAGCACGAATAAAAATATCTAGCTGCTCACGTACCGCTACTTGCCCAATATATTCTTGCAATTGCCGCGGACGAAGTGATTGCTCAAATACAATTTCTTCAGGCGGGATATCTTGCGAGGCAATCAAACGTTCTTCTTTTAACATGGCACCATCCCCTTTAAGGCAAACCGAATTAAGTCTTCCGTACTCAACTCCTCTTGCTTCACTTGCGCTAATGCACGACTGGCTTCTTGTGGTTTATACCCCAAAGTAATCAATGCACTCAAAGCATCATTCATACTCGATGATTTTGCGGATAAATTCTCGATTGTTTTTGCCGTTTGTAATTGCGCGCAGTGATCTTTAATTTCAATTAATAAACGTTCCGCTGTTTTCTTACCAATTCCCGGTAACTTCACTAAAGTGGCACTGTCTTGGTTTGTAATACATTGTATAAAGGCATCAGGCTCGATGCTGGATAAAATCGTCAATGCACTTTTGGGTCCTACACCATTCACTTTAATTAAGGTGCGAAACAAAGCTCGCTCTTCTTGGGTATAAAAACCAAAAAGAAGTTGTATATCTTCTCGTACAACAAAATGGGTTAATAATCTGACTGTTTCACCTAACGAAGGCAAGCGATAAAACGTCATCATCGACGCTTGCAATTCATAACTGACACCACTTTCTGTTTCAATAGATAAAGAAGGGGGTTGCTTTTCAATAATTTTACCTCGGATGGCGCCTATCATCATTCACTCCTTTTCTTGAATGCGCATGACAAATTGCAACTGCTAATGCATCCGCTGCATCTGCAGAAGGACATTGATCCAAATTCAATAATACACGCACCATCGCCTGCACTTGCTCTTTTTTGGCGGCACCAAACCCAACGATCGCTTGTTTGATTTGACGAGCAGAATATTCTGTTAAAGACAGTGTTTGAAAGGTCGCTGCCACCATTGCCACACCGCGCGCCTGCCCCAACTTTAAAGCGCTATTTACATTTTTATGCATGAAAACTTGCTCAATTGCCGCTTCATGGGGTTTAAACTTTTGAATCACTTCTTGCAAATCAAGAAAAATGTGATGTAGACGCTCGGGCCAATCTAGATTGGCCACATGAATACACCCGCTGGCAAGATATCTATTTTGATTATTTTTAATTTGAATCACACCATAACCTGTGATGCGCGAACCCGGATCAATCCCTAGAATAATTGTCAACGTTAAGGGCACCTCTAAGTCAAAGACAATTAGTATACACGTCTTGAACATCATCTAAATCTTCAAGCATTTCAATTAATTTATTTATTTTCTCTTGTGTCTCTTCTTCCACACTGACTTGTGTTGCCGCGAGCAATGTCACATCGGCATGCGCGTAATTTAATTTTTTTTGATCAAATATTTTTTTTACCATTTCAAATTTTGAAGGTTCAATGATGACATCAACAGAAAGATCTTCATGATCAATCACATCAAGCACATCTTGCTCCAAAGCTATTTCTAAAATTTTTTCATTTTGTTTACCAGGCGCAAAGGTAATCATGCCACGTTTTGAAAATAAATAGCTAACCGAACCTTCCGTTCCTAAATTACCACCGGATTTTGTGAAAGCATGTCGTACTTCCCCCGCTGTGCGGTTACGATTATCCGTCAAGCATTCCACTAAAACAGCCACACCACCCGGACCATAGCCTTCATAGCATATTGATGCTATGTTTTTACCTTCTGCCCCACCTGCGCCACGTTTAATTGCACGCTCCACGGTGTCACGCGTCATGTTGTTTGAAAGTGCCTTATCAACTGCCGTACGCAAACGAGGGTTAGTTGCGGTATCTGCACCACCCTGACTGGCTGAGACAGTAATTTCACGAATTAATTTTGTAAATAATTTCCCACGCTTGGCATCTTGCGCATTTTTTCGATGTTGGATGTTCGCCCATTTGCTATGACCTGCCATAAGAAACCTCTATTTATTTTTTATCAAAATATTTAATTCCTTTAATTGTTTCTCTTCTACGTCAGAAGGTGCGCCCGTCATTAAACAACTGGCGTTTTGTGTCTTTGGAAATGCAATCACTTCACGAATGGAGTTTGCACCACTCAATAACATCATGAGACGATCCAAACCAAAAGCCAAACCTCCCATGGGAGGACAACCATAGCGTAGGGCATCCAAAAGAAAACCAAACTTTGAATACGCCTGCTCTTTGCTCATGCCTAATAAATTAAATATTTTTTCTTGTAAACTTTGATCATGAATACGAATCGAGCCTCCACCCAACTCCGTGCCATTAAGCACTAAATCATAAGCCCGCGAAATACAAGCGCCCGGATTTTTTTCCAATTCTTCTAGCATTTCTTCACGCGGCGCCGTGAAAGGATGATTGAGCGGCACCCACGCTTTTTCATTTTCATCATATTCAAACATAGGAAAATCCACGATCCATAAAAATCGCCAACCCGTCTGTATTAATTTTAAATCATGACCTATCTTCAAACGCAAAGCGCCCAACGACTCATTCACGATTTTTGTTTTATCTGCACCAAAGAAAATAATATCACCCGTTTTTGCTTTTGTTGTTTTTAAAATGGCTTCCACTGCTTCTTTTGTTAAAAATTTTAAGATGGGCGACTGTAAACCTTCTAATCCTTTTCCTAAATCATTTACTTTAATATACGCCAAACCTTTTGCTTTAAATTGTTTTACAAAATCTGTGTAATCATCAATTTCTTTTCGAGAAAGTAAATTTCCACCCCCTGGAATACATAATGCGGCAACACGACTTTCAGGATCATTGGCTGGATGTGCAAACACATGGAAAGCCACATGCTTTACACATTCGCTGATATCCACTAATTCCAAAGGAATCCTTAAATCAGGTTTGTCGCTGCCAAAACGATGCATCGCTTCTTGATAGGTCATACGTAAAAACTTCGATGGTATTTCAATTTTTAATATTTCTTTAAATAAACGACACATCAAGCCTTCCATCAATTGATAAATAAATTCTTCATCAATGAACGTGGCTTCAAGATCCAATTGCGTGAATTCAGGTTGCCTGTCTGCACGCAAATCTTCATCACGAAAACAACGTGCAATTTGATAATATCTCTCCATCCCCGCCACCATCAAAAGCTGTTTAAAAAGCTGAGGGGATTGAGGCAACGCAAAGAAATGACCAGGCTGCGTACGACTGGGCACGAGATAATCTCGCGCCCCTTCCGGTGTTGCACGCGTTAAGATAGGGGTTTCAATAGGTAAAAATCCATGCTCGTCAAAATAATTTTGAATTAAATTCGTTGCTTTTGCACGCAATTGAAAACGCATTTGCATCTCAGGACGACGCAAATCCAAATAACGGTATTTCAAACGCACTTCTTCAGATACCGTGACATATTCATCAATTGAAAAAGGCAGCGGGTCTGACGTGTTGAGAATAATTAGTTTTTCTGCCAGCACTTCGACTTCTCCCGTCAGCAGTACTTTATTTTCTGTGCCTGCAGGGCGTCGTCGCACTTTACCTGTAACTTGCAACACATATTCATTGCGTACTTGATTTGCTTGTTTGAAGTTTTCTGTATTTTCAGGATTAAAAACAATTTGCACCCAACCCTCACGATCGCGCAAATCAATAAAAATCACACCCCCATGATCACGTCGATGATGCACCCAACCACAAATCGTCACTTGTTGTTCTAGAACATGGGAAGTAACTTGACCGCAATAATGACTACGCATCTTCACTCCTCTTCACTTTACTAAAGGGCTGTAAAACACCCAATGAAATAACAAATTTTAATGCTGCATCAACAGACATTTTTAGTTCGATCACTTGATCTTTTGGAACAAGCATCAAAAATCCCGAAGTAGGGTTGGGGGTTGTTGGAATAAAAATTGTAATAAATTCTTTTCCTGCGGCTTGATTCAACACGGGCGCACCATTTCCCGTTTGAAATGCGATACTCCACATGCCTAGACGCGGATATTCTACTAACAATACTTTACGAAAAGATTGTCCTGATGGAGAAAACAAAGTTTCTAAAATTTTTTTCACACCCGCATAAATGGTTCTAACCAACGGAATCCGGGCCAAAAAAGATTCCCAGGCTTGTATGAGCCAATTGCCTATGAAGTTAGTGACCAAAACACCTGTCAACAACAAAACGACTAAAGATAAAATAACGCCTAAGCCTGGAATATGCATTCCAAACAATTCATCAGGACGATAGGCTCGAGGTAACAATGATAAGGTACTATCAAGCACGTCGATCACAAAACGAATGACGAGCAAAGTCACCCACAAGGGCAACCATACAAAAAGCCCGGCAATTAAATAACGTCGAAAAAGTCTCATGCTGTCATTAGCCTTTTAAAAAAAATCAGGAAGAAGTTGTTGAATCCGTGCTTGAATCTTTCTTTGTTTCACTTTTTTTTGTTTCTGTTGTATTTGTTTTTTCATTTTTTTCAATTTTATTATCTTTATTCTCAGGCGGTTTTTCTTTATTTTTGAAATCGGTCACATACCACCCTGTCCCCTTCAATTGAAATCCTGTTGAAGACACCCATTTCACCAAGTCGGGTTTTTGGCATACGGGACAAGCAAGCAATGCCTCATCAGACATTTTTTGCATAACCTCAAAATGATGTTGACAGGCTCTGCAGTGGTATTCGTAAAATGGCATACTACCCTCTTAAAATATAAAAGTAGATCATTATAGGGATTTTCAAGAAATAAATGTAGCCTGTGATTTCGCTCGAGCGGAATTACGGGTAATAAGTCAAAAAAGGTCAAAGCATGCAAAAAACCATAACGAGACGTATTTACAAAACAGACTCCCCCTCCCTTCAATTACATCCTGTTTTACAACGCATTTATCAAGGCCGTGGTATTCAGAGTCAAAACGAACTGGAAAAAAACCTAGAACACTTACATCATTGGAAGCAGCTTTCTCAAATTCACACAGCCACACAACTCTTATTAGAAGCTTTTCTCAATAAAGAACGTATCTTAATCATCGGTGATTTTGACGCAGATGGTGCAACTGCAACAGCCATTGCAGTAAAAGCCTTAAAAAAATTTAACTTTCCTGAAGTTCATTATCTTGTACCCAACCGCTTTGAATTTGGGTATGGTCTTACGCCTGAAATCGTAGAAGTTGCGGCACGTTTATATTCCCCGAATTTGATTATCACCGTCGACAATGGCATTGCAAGCCACCTCGGTGTAGAAACAGCAAAAGCGTTAGGAATAAAAGTATTGATTACCGATCACCATCTTCCTGGCGCGACCTTACCGCCAGCACAAGCCATTGTAAATCCCAACCTACCGCAGGATAATTTTGAAAGCAAAGCCATTGCAGGTTGCGGTGTGATTTTCTATGTCATGCTTGCACTCAGACAAACATTACGAGAAAAAAATCTTTTACCCACGGAAATATTTAAATTAGAAGAATTACTAGATCTTGTCGCTTTGGGCACCGTTGCTGATGTGGTCCCCTTAGATAAAAACAACCGAATTCTCGTCCATCATGGTTTAAAGCGCATACAAACCCGACGCTGTAGTATGGGTATTTTAGCTTTACTAGAAGTCGCCGGACGCAACCCAGAACAAATATCCTCCTTAGACTTAGGCTATGCCTTGGCACCCCGCTTAAACGCCGCAGGTCGCTTGGATGACATGTCTTTAGGCATTGAATGTTTGCTAACGGATAATCCCCAAAAAGCACAAACGATTGCTTTACAGTTAAATCAATTAAATCAAGAACGTAAAATGATTGAATCGCAAATGCAGCAGCAAGCGTGGCAAAACTTATCTAGCTTAAATACAAACACCTACAGCACAACCCTTCCTTTTGGAATTTGCTTATATGATGAAACTTGGCATCAAGGTGTCATTGGCATTTTAGCAGGACGTGTCAAAGAAAAATTGCATCGCCCCAGCATTGCTTTTGCAAAAGTCTCTGAAGATGAATTAAAAGGTTCGGCGCGATCGATAGAAGGCATACATATACGTGATTGCTTAGACTCTATTGCCACACATCATCCTGACTTACTTCAAAAATTTGGAGGCCATGCCATGGCAGCAGGCCTCACGATTAACAAAGCTGATTTCAAGCGATTTTCACGCATTTTCAATGCCACGATTGAAAAACACAGCACTCCCGAATTATTACGCGCTGAAATCTTAACAGACGGGGAATTGCAATCCCAAGAAATCACACTCGACTTGGCAGAATTATTGCAGCATGCAGGTCCCTGGGGGACAGCATTCCCCGAACCTTTATTTGATAATGAGTTTGAGTTATTACAACAATATCTTGTTGGAGAAAAGCATTTGAAAATGCGACTGAGCTTACCGCAACAAAATAGCTTATTTGACGCAATAGCTTTTTCTGTTGACTTAAAATCATGGCCTAACCCGGCTGTAAAACGAGTACGTCTTGTTTACAGACTCAATATCAATGAGTATAAGGGCTCAAAAAAAGTTCAGCTTATCGTCGACCACTTACAAGTGTGCTAGACATTCCCGTTACTTTGCGTGAGACATCCTCGCTTCGTGACTTTCTCTTTGAAAATCTAAGCTAGGCTTAAAAAACCATTTCTCAAATTTTACAGGGAGGTTACGCATGAGCATCTTAAATACTAGCAAAAATCAATCTCGGAAAAAAAATTCTCCAGACAAAGCTATGTTTTTCGATGTTTTTGCAAGAACAAATGAATCTCCTGAAAAAGGAAAAGCACGAAAAAAACGTCTCAGTGAAATAGAAAATTTTGAGGCAGACTCTCCTATCTGCGGACAAATCAATAGTTTATATAAGTCGAAATTTATAAGATTGGGAGCAGGACCCAGCAGAACATGAGTTTTACTGGTTTTACAACGCAAGTAACTTATCAAGCCCCAGTTTTAATTAACTGGGGTTTCTTTTTTTAAAGGTTTTATTTTTTATTCGTTAACAACCCACTTTTCATTTACAACATTTTCACCTTGTTCTTTTTGCATCTGAATACGCTCATAGATCTCTTGGCGATGCACAGATACATCTCTAGGTGCGTCCACGCCTAAACGAATCTGATTTCCTCGCGCACTCAAGACCGTCACAACAACGTTGTCACCAATCATAAACCGCTCACCCACACGACGTGTCAAAATTAACATCATCTTCTCCTGACTATGATAAATCTTTTTACTTCTGATAAAATACAGCCCAAAAAGGGATAATTTTTTTCCATAATGACCCATTTTTGGGTCAATTTCAAGAGACAGAGGCAAAAGCAATGGCCTTTTTAACCAGCAAAATTTTAAATGATCTCATGGGAAATATGAGCGAAGCCGAATTAGCAAAAGCAACCCATGTCCCCAAAGCGACGATCAACCGCATTCTCTCTGGAAAAACCCCCGATCCCAGAACAAGCACGCTTCTCCCTATTTCTCATTATTTTGGAATCAGCGTAGAGCAGCTTTTAGGATTAATTGCCCTGCCTGCATCCATGCCTTTCAAATCTTTAAGTTATACTGGTTCTATTGCCACGATTCCTTTGATTGATTTTGAAAAAATTCACGCTTGGATTCAAAAAGATTATTTACCGAATTATTTTCACGAAATCATCATCGACAAACAAACTGACGCCTCAAATTATCTTTACATTACCCAATCCAACACATGGGCCATGTTACCCAAATTTCAAGAAAACACCTACTTGATTGTCAATCGTGACTTAGCACCGAAAAACAATGATTTTGTGATATATCACATTCATAATCAAGGCACTGTATTCCGACAATTTTTTCTTAAAGATACGCACGCTTTTTTACGTCCCTTGCACCCTAAATCAGACATTATCACATTAAGAAAAGAAGACGTTTATTTAGGGCTGGTCATTGAAAGCAGATTATTTTTGAAATAAGCGTAAAAACACATGATTCACGACAAAGAATACATTATCAGAATTGAGGGAAGTCACGAAAAAAACGACGTCTGTTTTCTAACACTTCAAATCAAAAACACACGCGCCGTCTTTGACATTGCCTTACGTGATTTATGCTTATATAAACATTTACTTTGCAACATAGCACCTTTTCAACTTATTGAAATCGGCCATTTACATAAAAACGAAGAATTAAAAATAAAAAAAGGAGGAAACATCAACCTCTTCGAAAAACTATTTAATTTTATAGAAAAAATATCTTTACGAAAATTCAAAACATCCATCTCCTCTAACACAAAACCATACTCTCTTAGAATTGCTGACTACAAAGTAAAAAACAAAGATTTAATGATCATGCTACTCATCAACGGCACGCATCGAACATTTGAACTCTCCTTATTTGATCTCAAAAAAGATCTTAATTTAATCGGCAACATTCAACCGGAAGATTTAATTAGAATAGGCTACATTGCAAAAGAAGAAGAGCTGAAAACAGACTTGAAATTGGCCACCACAACACGAGGTGAAAGATGATCAAGAACAAACGAACTCACTTAGAGATCAACGATACATTAATTATTTTAAGCAGCATTTTCTCCATGATTGTGATTGCAGGAAATATTTTTGCTTTAAAATTCACAACCATCGGACCCTTTTCTACGCCTGCGGGCATGATATGTTTTCCTTTCACTTACACCTTGGGCGACATCATCACGGAAATCTATGGTTACTCTATTGCTAGAAAAGTTATTTTAATGGGTCTATTCAATCTTGTTTTATTTTATATTTTTTTAAAACTCGTCATCGCCTTACCACCTGCTTCATTTTGGCATTTACAAAAAGAATTTGAAGCTGTTTTTGGTTTATCGTCTCGAATATTACTGGGGACAATTGTGGGTTATCTTTCAGGAGAATTAGTTAATTCTAGAATATTATCTTTTCTCAAATACATCACTCAGGGAAATATTTTCGTTCCGCGTGCTGTTGCTTCCACGATCATTGGTGTCACAACAGACACTCTTTTTTTTAACATCGCCGCCTTTTTATTTATTATTCCTTTTTCTATTTTATTACCTTTCATTCTGCAGCAATATCTTCTTAAAATTTGTTTTGAAATTGTAGGCGCATTTGCGGCTGGATTTATTGTTAAAAAAATCAAAAAAACGCAAAAAATTGATATCATCGATCCCTACCCTTTCAAATGGATTGAGAAATACAAGAAAAATCAAGATGGAGAAACGCATTGAACTGCAGATGAGACAACTTCAGCTTCAGCATAAATTCGCTCTATCACATCAAGTGCTTCTTTTTGATCTCCCACTTTTTTTATTAATTCTTCTTTTGTGGCCTCCCTTGTATCATCAGGATGAAAACCTGGCGACGTCCTTGCACTCACAAGCGCATACCCTTCTTGTGCAATAAATTCTTCAGCGATCCAACTATTAGTTGGCACTGTAAATTCTTTTACGGCTCTCTCCTCTTCCTCGCCCAAAAGAACGCGCTGATATTCACCCGTAGTTGCTTCTATTACATGAAGCACGAGATCTTTTCCTTCGATAAATTTAAATTTTTCTGAAGAAATTAATTTATGAAATTTACTTTTATTACCCTTCCCCATTAATAATTCAAGCTCTGAAAATTCGCATCTATCTCCACTGTATTGATTTCCTAAAACAGCCCTTGAAATAATCACAGAAGAACGCTCCACTTCGCGTAAATAACCCAACTCAGGGATTTGCGCCATATTTCTATCACTTGCAACTTCGTTAATTGCTTTTAACGCCATCGTTTTTTTCATGACAAGCACCAAATAAGGAGAAAAATCCACTTCAGATAACCAAAAAACGCCATCCTGTTTATCTGCTTTAGGCATCACACTCTCGATGAGTGACAAACCTGCCATTTGCGCTGCCTTTTGATAATCTTCTCGTGTCCAATAATAATCGTTTAATTCTAAATTAATTTCTTTAATTTTTATTCTCACTTTATCACCGCTTTTTGGATTTTTATTTTCTGGAAAATCTGTTGCAATAGAAACCCAATCATGTTGATAAAAATCTTCTGCCACGACAATCGAAATAAAAAAACCGTTGAATTGCATAACCCTATGGATTTCTTTAAAGACTGCCTGCATTTCAAAAAGCGAAGACAGCTCGAATAACACAAGGGAAGAAAAGACAAAATCAAACTGTGCATTCCTAGCAGAAATATGATTATTTTCAATTTTGTTATAGCGTGCAAATGGATCACTTTCATGTGCTAATGCGAGCATATCTTGATTGATATCGGCACCTTCAACACAAACTACTTTATTTTTCAGATAGCGTGTCGAACGACCCGACCCACAACCAAAATCAAGGGTTTTTTCTCCTATTATTTTATATTTTGTTAAAAGCGTCTCGAGTGCTTTATACGCTATTTTCAGTGTGCCTTCGATTTGATGATGGGAATAAAGTGAGGCTTTTTCATGATAATCATTGCTGGGTTTTGAATTTAAATTATTTTTCATGGCATGTATTTTTCGATATGATCGTTGAAAAATAGTATCACACATGTTAAAAATTTCTAATTTTTAGAGGTGCCCATACGTATTTTCTTGACCCCTTACCCCAAGAACAGTACGATACGTCTTTTTTATTAAATTATTCCCCGATAGCTCAGTCGGTAGAGCAAATGACTGTTAATCATTGGGTCACTGGTTCGAGTCCAGTTCGGGGAGCCATTCGCCTACGCGCTAACGCGCTTCAGCGTAATGGGGTGGCAAGAACACTATTATCGAATAATCTGAAATCTTGAGGCGAATGATCACGCCGAAGTCACGCTGGAGCGATAGCGCAAGCGGACGAAGGCGGACTAAAAACTTATTGCTTGTATTATAAAAATAATAAAAGGACATCCCATGTACTACGTTTACTCATTACAGAGTATCTCATCTCCTAATCGATTCTATATTGGTTTAACTCAAAACCTAAAACGTCGCTTTGAAGAACACAACGCAGGAAAATCTATCCACACTAACAAACATATTCCTTGGAAACTCGTTGTTTACCTCGCCTTCTCCGAAAAACAAAAATCTGAAAGGTTTGAACGTTATTTAAAAACAGGATCGGGAAGAGCGTTTGCGAAGAAATATTTTTAATTACTTATCTCAAAGATTGAAAATGAAGTTCAATTGTAAATATAAAAAAATATTTTTATTATTATGGAAGCTAGCATTGTTTTATGTGAGCTGTGGATTTTTTTTGATTGCTTTTGCCGACGAGACACCTGTGTCGGCGGTGATAGCAGATAATTATTTTTTGCGTGCTGATTATTTTTCTTTACGTGTGCCAGATGATCAACCGCGCTTGAGTTTAGTAGGCCTACATTTAGCAAAACAATTTAGTTCCGGATTCTACCTTGGCAGTGGTCTTTATTCAGCGGTCGCTGGACAATATAGTGGGTTTTTTGCTTTAGGCGGAGAAGCAGGTTGGCAACATTTAATTTGGCGTCAGTTAGGTTTTGATACAGGCTTGTTTGTGGGTACGGGCGGTGGAAGCAATACCGCATCCTTCATCGGCGATGGCGGATTTGTTCTGCCTCATGCAGGCTTTTTTTATCGATTTCCTTACTTCGATCTCGGCTTGAATTATAGCGGTATCCGTTTTCAGGGTGGTCAGGTGAGTAGTCAACAAGTGCAATTCGCCCTCACTTGCCCATTTCAACTTTACACTAAAAATAAAACAAGAATCTTCAGCGAAAAAATTCCATTTGCATGCTCGAAAAACTATATTGCCGCCGTGGCAAGTATCTATTATCCACAACACTCACAATTTTCTAATGGGCAAGCATTAGTGAATAACACGGAATTATTAGGTATAGAGCTGGGACACTTTTTTACGGATCATATTTATAATTATTTTGAATTTACTGGCGCTATTCACGGCAATCAAAATGGTTACGCAAATTTTTTTGCAGGCGTAGGTTGGCAGCAATTATTGGGTAATAATCATTTTTTTTATTCTCCCCGACTAGCATTAGGTTCAGGTGGCGGCGGTGGTTATGATGTGGGTGGTGGATTACTTATTTATCCCACGCTAGGTTTGGGCTGGCAATTTGTACCGCATTGGCAACTTGAAATTTTACCTGGCTATGTTTCCAGTTTTACGGGGCATTATCAGGCATGGACTACAGAGCTGCAATTAAAGTATGACTTTAATATCGCCGTGCCGAGTAACAAACAAATGAATGCTATTGAAGATTTTTCATATCAAGCATGGCGTTTACGCTTTGGCAATCAGCTTTATATCCATCCGCAACATGAAAACAGTCTCAGCAATAGCAACATCAATTTATTAGCATTAAAAATAGATCGCTTCTTTGAAACCAATTGGTATCTGAGCGGTCAAACTGCATTTGCCTATTCGGGTAATGCCGCTGGCTATTTTTCTGGTATGTTGGGAGGAGGTTATCAAACAAAAGATTATTATCATCTTAGTCTATTTGCTGAAGGTTTAATGGGTACGGGAGGGGGAGCAAGTTTAGCTATTCAAGATGGCGCACTGAGTCAGCTTGGTATGGGTTTAAAC
>Ga0155457_144_pt1 | contig 23758 bp, 19 predicted proteins | sample RifCSPhighO2_12_FD_107115 | JGI IMG/M metagenome (GOLD analysis project Ga0155457, IMG submission 107115) | Gammaproteobacteria bacterium RIFCSPHIGHO2_12_38_15
AGGATAATATCGGGAATATTTGACGAAAATTTTCGAAAAATTCGACCCATCCTACTCTTTTTGTAGCCGAGAAAAACCTTTAGGGACACGCCCTAAATGCCTAATGCTTCTCTCTGCTTTTGATTTAAAATGTGAATTCCTTCGGCAGCTAAATTCAACATCTTCATTAATTCATCTTGCGTAAAAGGATTTTTTTCTGCAGTACCTTGAACTTCGATCAATCCCCCTTCGTCATTCATCACAACATTCATATCCGTTTGAGCTTGCACATCTTCCTGATATTCTAAATCTAGAATCGGCTCACCTTGATAGATTCCTACAGAAATTGCAGCAACCAAGCCAAACCAAGGATCATTTGATAAATTTTGTTTTTTCTTTAATACACGCAAAGCATCTATCAAAGCAACGCAACTGCCTGTAATCGCCGCAGTACGCGTTCCACCATCTGCACTGATAACATCACAATCTAAAGTAATCGTGTTTTCCCCTAACATTTTTAAATTCACAACAGAACGCAATGCCCGCCCAATCAATCGCTGAATTTCTACTGTTCTTCCCGTTTGCTTTCCTTGCACCGCTTCACGGGAGGTACGTTCCTGTGTTGCACGTGGCAACATGCCGTACTCTGCTGTCACCCATCCTTGTCCTGTGCCTTTTAAAAAACGAGGTACACCCGAAACAATGCTGGCAGTACAAATTACCTTTGTTTTTCCACATTCCATCAATACAGCACCTTCTGCTGAAGGGAGATAATTACGTGTGATTTGAATATCGCGCAATGCATTTGATCGACGTTCGCTGGGTCTCATAAAATTCCTCGGCTTTTCTTGAGCTAAATTCATACAGTATACCGCCCGGCATTGAATATGTATAATTTCGTTTTTTAACTCAATGCTTCTTTAAAATTTACGTATGACTGAAATAGAAAGCGATAAGCAGGAAACACAGGAATGGCTCGATGCCCTTGCGTCAACCTTAGAATTCGAAGGTAGCGCACGCACAGAATTCATCCTTGAAAAAATGTTAGCGAAAGCACGCACTTTTGGTTTAACACTTCCAACAAGTTTGAGTACTCCCTACATCAATACACTTTCTGTCGAACAAACACCCGCTTATCCTGGAAATTTAAAAATTGAAAAAAAAATCGAATCATTGTTACGTTGGAATGCCATGGCCATGGTATTACGCGCAGGTAAAATTTCGCCTGAACTCGGCGGACATATCGCAACTTATGCCTCTGCCAGCACTTTATACGAAGTCGGTTTCAATCATTTTTTTCATGCAAGCACCCCAGCACGCGAGGGTGACTTACTCTATATTCAAGGACATGCTTCTCCTGGTATTTATGCACGTGCTTTTTTAGAAGGACGTTTGACGCAAGAACAACTAACAAATTTCCGGCAAGAAATCCAAAAAAATGGCTTGAGTTCTTACCCTCATCCTTGGCTAATGCCTGAGTTTTGGCAATTTGCCACAGTTTCAATGGGACTGGGCCCCCTTCAAAGTATTTATCAAGCACGATTTCTAAAATATTTAAAAAACCGTGAACTCGCTGATACTTCAGATCGTAAAATATGGGTTTTTTGCGGCGATGGTGAAATGGATGAACCCGAATCTTTAGGCGCTATCTCATTAGCAGGTCGTGAAAAATTAGATAATTTAATTTTTGTCATTAACTGCAATTTACAACGCCTCGATGGCCCTGTACGCGGCAATGGAAAAATTATCCAAGAACTTGAAGCTGTATTTCGGGGTGCGGGTTGGAATGTCATTAAAGTAATTTGGGGGTGCCATTGGGATCCTTTGTTACAAAAAGATGATTCGGGATTACTTACTCAGCGCATGAATGAATGTGTCGATGGAGAATACCAAGCGTATCGTGCACGCAATGGCGCTTATATTCGTGAACATTTTTTTGGGAAATATTCCGAATTAAAAGCCCTCGTGGAAAATTTAAGTGACGAAGAAATATGGCAACTCAATCGTGGTGGCCATGATCCTGTAAAAGTATACGCAGCATACAAAGCCGCTGTCACACACACGGGGCAACCCACCGTTATTCTTGCTAAAACTATTAAAGGCTATGGTATGGGGCTCGCGGGTGAAGCACAAAACATTACACACCAGCAAAAAAAAATTGACATCAATTCCCTCAAGCAATTTCGCGATCGATTTCAACTACCTTTGACCGATGAAGATCTTGAAGAAAATAATTTTTGCTATCCCGATAAAAAATCTGAAGAAATACGTTATTTATTAGAACGTCGGCATCATTTAGGCGGCTTCCTACCTGCAAGAAGAACAACAAGCGAAGCTTTACCTGAACTATCCTTTGATGAGTTCAAGATTTTTTTTGAAAGCACAGGCGATAGAAAAATTTCAACAACCATGGCTTTTGTGCGCATCCTCTCTCATCTTTTAAAAGACAAAGTATGGGGACCTCGCATCGTACCCATTGTGCCTGATGAAGCACGGACTTTTGGAATGGAAGGTTTATTTCGTCAAATTGGCATTTATTCTTCGGTAGGACAATTGTACGCACCCGTCGATGCAAGCCAAATCATGTATTATCGTGAAGATCAAAAAGGACAAATGCTCGAAGAAGGCATCACAGAACCCGGTTCATTTTGTTCCTGGATTGCCGCAGGCACTTCCTACAGTGTTAACAATCTACCGATGATCCCTTTCTATATTTATTACTCTATGTTTGGTTTTCAACGTATCGGCGATTTGGCATGGGCCGCAGGTGATATGCAAACGAGAGGATTTTTATTAGGCGCCACATCCGGCCGTACGAGCTTAGCCGGCGAAGGCTTACAACACCAAGATGGACACAATCATGTCTTTGCATCTGTGATTCCGAATTGCATTTGTTATGATCCTACTTATGCCTATGAATTAGCTGTGATTATACGCGAAGGCATGCGACGCATGTTCACACAACAAGAAAATATTTTTTATTATATTTCAATCATGAATGAAAATTATGAACATCCTGGCATGCCAGCACAAAGTGAAGAAGGTATTTTAAAAGGGATGTATTTATTAAAAAAAACTACCACAACTTCAACACTACGCGTTCAACTGCTAGGGTCAGGCAGTATTTTACGTGACGTAATCAAAGCGGCAGATATTTTAAAACAAGATTATAATATTGCTGCTGATATTTGGAGTGTGACAAGTTTCACAGAACTACGACGTGAAGCAGCATGTATTGAACGAGAAAACTTATTTCACCCTAATGCGCCACAAAAAGAAAGTTATATTACGCAATGTTTTAAAAACAAAACAGATCCTGTGATTGCTGCAACTGATTATATTCGTTTATTTGCCGATCAAATTCGACCCTGGGTACCCACACATTATGTTGTGCTGGGCACAGACGGTTATGGCCGCAGTGATACACGTACCAATTTGCGTGATTTTTTTGAAGTCAGCGCAAAATACATTGTATTAGCTGCATTGAAGGCATTAGCTGACACAAAAGCAATCCCTTTGAATACGGTAAAAGAGAGCATGGAAAAATTAGAAATTGATCCTGAAAAACCAAATCCATTCTATGCATAAGGAGTAAGAGGTGACTATAAAAGAAATCATTCTTCCTGACTTGGGTTCAACAACAGACGTTACTGTCGTTGAGATTGCTATACAAGCAGGAAGTATCGTTAAAAAAGAAGATACCTTGCTCACGCTAGAAGGCGAAAAAGCCAGCATGGAAGTCCCCTCTCCTTACAGTGGCACAATTAAAGAAATTAAGATCAAGGTAGGTGATAAGGTCAATATAGGTCATCTCATCGCAAGCATCGATGAGACAGAAGAGACTCAAGAAAATCTTGAAAAAACATTTCCAAAATCAACACCCCCTGCAAAACCAGCACAAACGCCGACGCCCACAACATCTTTTTCCACAGGAAACATTCATGCAGGACCTGCTGTTCGCATGCTGGCACGCGAACTTGAAATTGATTTATCAAAACTAAAAGGCACAGGGCATAAAAATCGTATTACAAAAGAAGATTTGATCACTTTCATAAAACAAAAAATGTCTCAAGGCAGTGGATTACCCACTCCCCCTCAAATTGATTTTGCTCACTATGGCGTAATTGAAACGCGTCCCTTATCACGCATAAAAAAAATATCCGCTACGAATTTACACCGCAATTGGCTTTTGATCCCTCATGTTACACAATTTGATGAAGCAGACATTACTGATCTAGAAATTCATCGGAAATCAAAAGCAATTGAAGCAGAAAAACAAGGTTTTAAATTAACGTTACTCGCTTTTATCATGAAAGCATGCGTTGCTATACTTCAAAAATTTCCACAATTTAATGCCTCTTTGGACATCAAAATGGAAAATTTAATTTTAAAAAAATATTTTCATTTTGGTATTGCCGTTGACACAGCAGACGGTTTAGTTGTCCCTGTTGTACGTGACGTTGATCAAAAAACCGTATTTCAACTTGCAAAAGAGCTGGGAGAAATCAGTCAAAAAGCACGAACAAAAGAACTCAAACCCAAAGATATGCAAGGCAACAGCTTTACTATTTCAAGCTTAGGCGGCATTGGTGGCACAGCGTTTACCCCTATTATTAACATGCCTGACGTTGCCATTTTAGGTATCTCGCGTAGTTATCAAAAACCAATTTATCAAAACCAACAATTTATCCCGCGACTTGTGTTACCGCTTTCACTCTCCTATGATCACCGCGTGATTGATGGTGCAGAGGGCGCACGCTTTATTACAACTTTATCTTCTGAATTAAATACCGTTCGCTAAAAATCTTAGGAGCACTTATGTCTACTGACATTCAAACAGAGGTTGTCGTTTTAGGTTCAGGCCCTGGAGGCTATACTGCTGCGTTTCGTGCTGCGGATTTAGGAAAAAAAGTTGTTTTAATCGAACGTTATAATGATATAGGTGGCGTATGTTTGAATGTCGGCTGCATTCCATCAAAAGCGCTTTTACACATAGCAAAAGTTATTGATGAAACTAATTTCATGCGTCAACATGGTTTAGAAACCAGTGAATTTAAATTTGATAAAACAAAAATTGTTGCTTGGAAGAATAACGTCATTAAACGCCTAACCGGTGGACTTAAAATGTTAGCCAAACAACGCAAAGTTGAAGTTGTAACAGGTTATGGTAAATTTATTTCAGCCAATGAAATACAAGTTGAAACAAAAGAAGGTTCACGCATCATTCATTTTGAAAATGCCATCATCGCAGCAGGTTCACAACCCGTTAAACTGCCTATTTTTCCTGATGATTCACGTATTTTAGATTCCACCTCAGCATTAGAATTAAATAAAATAGGCGGATCATTGCTGGTGGTCGGTGGCGGCATCATCGGTTTAGAAATGGCGACGGTTTATCATGCTTTAGGAACAAGCATTTCTATTGTGGAATTAGGTGAAGACTTAGTTCCTGGTTGTGATCGTGACATCATTGCACCTTTTCAAAAACGCATTGCTAAACTTTATAAAGAAATTTTGCTTTCAACAAAAGTAACAAAAGTAGAAGCAAAAACAGATGGCTTATGGGCAAGCTTTGAAGGTATCAACGCAGCAAAAGAAGCACAGCGTTATGATCAAGTCTTAGTGGCCATTGGCCGCAAACCCAATGGAAATTTAATAGCTGCTGAAAGTGCTGGGATTCACGTCGATGAACGTGGCTTTATTCCTGTGGACAAACAACAACGCACCAACATCCCTCACATTTTTGCGATTGGCGATATTGTGGGAAACCCCATGTTAGCCCATAAAGCTTCGCCCGAAGGACGTATCGCTGCCGAAGTGATTTCAGGAAAAAAACATTATTTTCAACCTTTATGCATCCCTGCCGTCGCTTACACGGATCCTGAAATTGCATGGACGGGTATCACAGAAACACAAGCTAAAGCGAAGAATATTCCCTATGAAAAAGCCACTTTCCCTTGGGCTGCCAGTGGTCGCTCATTGAGTTTAGGACGTGACGAGGGTTTAACAAAATTAATTTTTGATCCCAGTACACATCGCGTTATAGGAGGATGTATTGTAGGACCCAATGCAGGAGAATTAATTTCTGAAATATCTTTAGCAATTGAAATGGGATGTGATGCTGAAGATCTTACATTAACGATCCATCCTCACCCCACACTTTCAGAAACCATTCCTTTCGCTTCTGAAATTTTTGAAGGCACGATTACAGATCTTTATCTTCCTAAAAAAGCAAAATAGTCATCCGTGAAAAACGTCTTTGGCATAAAAAAACCCCGCTTTATTATAAAATAAAACGGGGTTTTTACTTGGAGATAAACAAAAACAACTTAAGCTTCTTCGGCCACTTCCACTTGTGTTGCTTGCGCTCCCTTAGGACCACGCTCAATCTCAAATCGAACACGCTGACCTTCAGCTAAGGTTTTAAATCCTGTTCCTTTGATGGCAGAGTAATGCACAAAAACATCTTCTCCATTTCCATCTTCAGTTTCGATAAAACCAAACCCTTTTGATTCATTGAACCACTTCACTCTACCTGTTTGCATATTGCGTAAAACCTCTTAAATAAAAAAAAATAAATCTTGATACCCTTAAAAAAAAATTAAAAAGCACCAATAAAGACAGCCATAATATAATGGCGGGAATGAGTATATACCTCTCCCAAGCAAAGTTGCAACTCACTTTCCACACTTTTGTAAGAAGTCATCTAAATCCTGCATCAAGGGTGATTGAAACTCATAAACCTGCTGTGAACTGGGGAGCGTAAATTTTAAATAAGCCGAGTGTAAAAACAAACGTTTTAAACCTTTTTTTTGTATTTCTTTATTAAATATCTTATCGCCATACTTATCATCTCCAGCGATAGGATGCTTCATGAGCGCTGCATGTACACGAATTTGATGTGTACGTCCTGTGATCGGCTTTGCTTTTACTAAGCTGCCTAAAGGAAAATGCTTTTCAACTATAAAAACAGTCTTGGCAGGCTTACCTTCAGATGAACTGCGAACGACGCGCTCCCCACCTTGCAGGTTAAATTTTTTTAAAGGCGCTTCTATCGTCTTTTCTTTAAAACGAATCGGACCTTTTAAAAAAGCAAAATACTGCTTTTCTATCCCCCCTTCCCTTAATAACTGGTGCACTTCCCTTAAAATACTAGATTTTTTTACCATCAATAAACAACCTGAAGTTTCTCTGTCTAGGCGATGCGCTAAAGCCAAGTGTTTTTCTTGAGGACGAATTTGCCGTACTGCTTCAATTATACCAAAACTTAAACCACTCCCCCCATGCACAGCCACTCCCGCCGGCTTGTTAACCACAATAAAAAAGTTATCTTCATAAATAATTTGAGAAGCAATAACACGCAGCAGTCTGTCAGGGGCCCGCTTCACTTCAGATTCTTTTGTATATAAAGGCGGAAGACGTAATTGATCTTGCTCATGCAAACGGTAACTGGCATCGATCCGTTTTTTATTAACCCGGACTTGCCCTTTTCTAATGAGCTGATAAATATGACTCTTGGGAACGTGCTTTAAATAATTCAAAAGAAAATTATCAATACGCTGCCCCCCTTCTTCGATCGTAATAAAACGCACAGGCATTCTTTTTAAAGATTTGCTTTCATCCATCATTAATTTGACTCTAGAATAAAATCCAAACAGAATACGTGATTTATTAACGTTCAGCCACCTATGACCTCTTCTCACAAGAAAAAGATTAGCGTTTTCAGCTTGGTCATGATCAATGTGGTGGCCATCAATAGCTTAAGAAACCTTCCGTTAAGCGCGGAATACGGCTTTTCTCTCATATTTTATTATCTCTTGGCAGGCGTTTTATTTTTTCTTCCCGCCTCTTTAGTTTCTGCTGAACTTGCCACCGCTTGGCCTGAAAAAGGCGGGCTCTATGTTTGGGTACGTGAAGCATTCGGAAAAAAAGTAGGTTTTTTCACTATTTGTTTACAATGGTTTTACAACATATGTTGGTTCCCAACCATCATGTCTTTTATCGCTGCCACCCTTGCTTATTGTATTAACCCCGATTTAACTAATAATAAGACCTATATGTTTTTTACCGTGTTTTCGCTTTTTTGGTTAATGACATTCATTAATTTTCTAGGTATCAAAATATCAAGCCTTTTTAGTACCTTAACCGCCATCTTTGGTACATTGCTTCCGATGTTTATCATCATCGTACTGGGGTATGTTTGGTTACAAACAGACAATCCCATCGCCATTACATTTTCTTGGAATAATTTCTTTCCGGATTTAAGCCAAGCCAATAATTTAGTTTTATTGACGACAATTCTCTTTGGGTTAATCGGCATGGAAATGTCGGCCTATCATGCCAATGAAGTTAAAAATCCACAAAAAGATTACCCTAAAGCTATCTTCTGGTCAGGATTGATGATCATCACCCCTTTGATTGCCGCCTCCCTCGCCATCGCCTTGGTAATTCCACAATCTCAATTGAGTATTCTTGTCGGCTTACTTCAAGCCTTTGAATTTTTCTTTACGAGTTTTCATCTCCAATGGATGATGCCCATCATCGCTGCTTTGATCGTCTTTGGCTGTATGGGAGGCGTTCACGCCTGGATTTTAGGGCCTTCTAAAGGTGTACTGATTGCAGGTCAAGATGGGGCTCTACCCAAGCGACTAAGCACAACAAATAAATCAGGTGTTCCTGTCCCTATTTTGCTACTACAAGGGATCTTATTTACCCTGGTTTCTTTTATTTTTTTAATTTTACCCACTGCGACTACCGCATTTTGGATCCTGGCAGACGCCTCTGCCATCCTTGCCTTATTTGTCTATATCATCATGTTCGCTGCCGCTATCCGCCTCCGCTATAAATACCCTGCCGTAAAACGTAGTTTCACTATCCCAGGGAAAAAATGGGGCTTATGGCTCACCTGCATCGCAGGACTTTTTAGTTGTATCTTCACCGCCATCCTCGGCTTTTTACCCCCAAGCCAAATTCCCGTGGGTAATCTTCTCGTTTATGAAATGATTCTCATCTCAGGCGTACTCATCGGCTGCCTACTCCCTATCATCATCAATAAATTTGTTTGCCCTCCCTCGCCTCCCCCGCTATAATGTTTTTATTTTTGTAGGTTTCTACCTTGATGTAGATATAGTAGGCCACTTATTATTGTATATTTTATTTAATTTTATAAGTGAAAGTTAAACTTAGTTTGGCTGATAATGTAGAAGGTAAAACAGCAAATTATCTCTTTTTAGAAAAGCTGTTTTACAAAATCCCATTTCATATGTATGTAACGTCATCATTAAAATGCGAATGATTTTCAAATGAGTAACCCGCATTTATGAATATTTAAAATGAAAAAGGACTCTATACTTAAAATCAGAATTAGCCAAACCAAAAAGAATTAGGCAGCCATGAAAAGAATGTTGATTAATGCAACTCAGCAGGAGGAGTTGCGTGTAGCCCAAGTAGATGGGCAACAGCTCTATGATATCGATATAGAACGCGCCTCTCGACGAGAGCAATCCTCTCCTCAAAAAGCCAGTATTTATAAAGGCTACATCGATAAAGTCCAAAATAGTCTGCAAGCCGCTTTCGTTAATATTGGAACAGAAAGGCACGGTTTTCTTCCCTTAAAAGAAATTGCAAGAGAATATTTTACTAACCCTCCCTCAGACGAAGATCTCAGTCATATCAATATCAAGGACGTCGTTAAAGAGGGCCAAGAAGTGATGGTCCAAATTGATAAAGAAGAACGAGGCAACAAAGGTGCAGCACTCACCACCTTTATCAGTCTAGCAGGCTGTTACCTTGTCTTGATGCCCAACAATCCAGGTACAGGCGGTATATCCCGACGCATTGAAGGCGAGGACCGCGCTGAGCTCAAAGGCTTACTTTCTAGTTTGAACATCCCAGCCGATATGGGTGTCATCATACGCACAGCAGGTGTTGGAAAAAGCCAAGAAGAATTAAGTTGGGATTTAAGCGTGTTACTGTCTTATTGGGAAGCGATTAAAAATGCCTATACACAACGCCCTTCCTCTTTCCTCATTCATCAAGAAAGCGATATCGTCACACGCGCTATACGTGATCATCTACGCCGTGACATTGGTGAAGTATTAATTGATGATCCTGAAGTATTTCAACGTGCACAAGAATATATTCAACGCGCACGACCTGACTTCATCTCTCGTGTCAAACTATACGAAGACCCTGTTCCCCTCTTCACACGTTTTCAAATTGAAAGTCAAATTGAATCGGCATTTCAACGTGAAATTCGATTACCCTCTGGGGGGGAGATTGTCATCGACCGCACAGAAGCCTTGGTTTCCATTGATATCAATTCCTCAAAATCGACCCAAGGGCAAGATATCGAAGCAACGGCACTCAATACAAATTTAGAAGCTGCTGATGAAATTGCACGCCAATTACGATTACGTGATATAGGCGGACTCATCGTAATTGATTTTATTGATATGTTACAACCACGACATCAACGCGAAGTAGAATATCGTCTGCGTAACGCCCTGGAATCTGATCGCGCGCGTATTCAAATCGGTCGTATTTCTCGCTTTGGCTTGCTTGAAATGTCACGCCAACGACTTCGTCCCTCTCTGGAAGAAAGCACCTTGCGTTATTGTCCTCGCTGTAATGGTCAGGGGACCATTCGCAGTATTGAATCCATTGCTTTATCCATTTTACGCTTACTCGAAGAAGATGCACTAAAACCTAAAACCGTAGAACTTCAAGTACATTTACCGATTGAAATTGCGACTTATCTTTTAAATGAAAAAAAACCATCTGTCTTATCCATCGAAACACGGCACAAAGTATCTATTAAACTCATTCCTAATCCACAGTTGGAAACCCCACACTATAAAGTATTTCGATTAAAAAGCGATGATACAAACCAAAATAAATTAAGCTATCAACTTGCCTATGATCCTCATGAAGAATCAACCGCAAACAAAACCCAAAGCCCGATAGCAGAAGAGCCCGCTGTAAAATACGCAGAAATGCCTCTTCCACAACATCCACAGTCAACAACTGAAAATACGAGCAAATCAAAGGATGAAACAAGTTTTATAAAACGTTTCTTTACAAATTTATTTAGCAATACAGAAGAAGAAAAACAACAGGAACAAACTCATGAAAAAAAGCCACCAAAAACAATGCCAAGGCGCCCTTCCGTTCGATCACATGAAAAAGGACGTTATAATCGCCATCCTTTAAAAGAAAAACGAAGAAAAAGTAATTTTCAAGGCACAGACAACCGTCGAAATGTAGAAAAACTTGTGCCAGAGAAATTTATCCCAGAAAAACAACTCGAAGAAGAGAATATTCAGCTTGATTTGCTTACGCCTATCTCCCCTCCCGTCAAACAAGAAGAGGTGTCAGAAATCGCAATAGAGCATGAAGTACAACCGATTAATAATGAAAACAGACCTATTTTTTCCCAACAAGCTCGTGATAAAAAACCGCATCAACGCAGGGGTAATTTTCATCGGCGTCATGGTCGTCGAGCGGGACATCTAGGAAGACGACCACCTAGTACAGATAAATAAGCAAGTCTTATTCCTGTAATTTCGCGCAGCAAGTTACAGTTACATTTTAAATATTTTTAAAATTCTCTGATGTATTGGAATTTTGATTCGGGACGACACCTTTATTATTATTTTCAACTTGTAATTTCGCATCCATGGCTCCAATTACTTGATGAAGCAATTGTTGTATTTTTTCAATATGCTGTTCTACGACTGATCTTTTCATTGAATCTTTAAAAAAATCACGAATTTTATCGCAATTTAAGATTATTTTTTCTGAAGATTCATGGAAGTTTTTTATGATCTCATGTAACTGCTGACCAACATTCCAACCCCCTCCCATTAATAACAACTTGAAATCATTTTCTTTCATTGAAATCCCACGATGACAATTTTCTACAAATTCATAAATTGAAGCACAAGCGGAATTTACAAATTCTATGTCTTTGCGATTTTTAGCCCCTTTTAAAAAAGAAGAAAATTCTTTGTTTGTTCTAATAACCAACACTTTAATAGAACTTAATTCCAAATCCAATTCAGTTGATGTTTTAAAAGAATCATATTTTCCTAAATTTTTTTCCATATAATTCTCCAAATTAGGGAGTGTCCCTAAGAAATTGAAATTTTTTATTTTGGCAAATGAATATAGAGGAACAAAAATAAAAGGGGGATCAACTAAGAACCTAGCACACCATCGTGGTTTATCAAGGAAAAATAGAAAAAAAATTCAGAAAATTGAAATTTCTTTATGATTTAATGTTTTCTTAACAATTAAAGGATCACAGTTTGTCTTTTTCTTCCAATGAAAGTCTTCGCCCTGCTTCTTCAAGCATCACCGGAATTCCATTTTCAATAGGATAAATAATACTATCGAATTTGCAAATTAATTCTTGTTGTCCTTCTTTATAAATTAGCTTTCCTTTGCAAATAGGACACACCAAAATTTCAAGCAGTTTTTTATTCACAACAAGCTCCCTCTCGCTTTAACTTGAATTTTTAAATTTTTATCTGATATACCTCTATCGAGATAATAACAACCCGTATACGCCACCATCGCTGCATTGTCAGTACAAAACTCTAAGCGTGGATAAAACACGCTTAAACCCATTCTTAAACTCAATGCATCCATTTTTTTTCTTAATAAGGTGTTTGCACTCACACCACCTGCGACAACAACATTGTTTAATTTATTTTTTTCTAAAGCAAGCATTGTTTTTGAAATTAAGGCATCAACGACAGTTTTTTGAAATGCGTAGGCAATGTCTTTTTTAATTTGTTCTGTTTTTAAAGACTTCTCCCATGCTTGTAAAACGGCTGTCTTCAATCCACTAAAACTAAAATTTAATTCTTTATTTTTTCTCATGGGCTCGGGAAATTCAAAAATACCAGGGCATCCTTCTTGCGCTAACTTAGAAAGTATAGGCCCGCCAGGGTAAGGTAAGCCAAGTAGTTTTGCTACTTTATCAAAAGCTTCCCCCGCGGCATCATCTAAAGTCTCACCTAATAATTTATATTCTCCAACCGCCTCCACTTGAATCAACTGTGTGTGCCCCCCTGAAACCAATAAGGCAAGAAATGGAAATTTTGGGTGATTTTCTTCTAAAAAGGGTGCAAGCAAATGCGCTTCAAGATGATTAACGCCTAAAGTTGGAATAGTAAGCGCATAACCCAGCGCTCGCCCAAATGTGGCACCCACCAATAAAGCACCCATTAAACCAGGCGCTTGTGTATAAGCAATACCTCGCAAATCAGACCAAGCGCATCGCGCTTTCTTCAAAACTTCTTTTGTTAAAGGCAATAATTTGCAAATATGATCCCGAGACGCAAGCTCAGGTACAACACCACCGTATTGCGCATGTAAGCTAATTTGAGAATGCAGCAAGTGTGACAACAAACCATCTCGACTATCATAAATCGCAACAGCCGTTTCATCACACGATGTTTCAATACCTAGTACACGCATTTAAGGGCACCTCTAAAAATTATCTTTTTGCGTTATAACTTTGTTGCACTCATTTTTAAAATGCTCATTTATTCACTTGTAAACTGCGCTTTTAAAAATGAGCGCGCCTCGTTCTAACGCAAAATTTCTAATTTTTAGAGCTACCCTTAAGATTATAAGTTCGTGTCTATGGGGTATCTCTATCTTGAATGGGAATAAAAGCACGAGGGACAGGACCTGTGTAATGAGACATCGGGCGAATCAATTTATTATTCGCACGTTGTTCAATAATGTGAGCACACCATCCTGAAATACGAGAAAAAACAAACAAGGGGGTGAATAAATGTGTGGGAATACCACATAAATGGTAGGCTATCGCACTGTAAAAGTCTAAATTCGGAAATAATTTTTTTTCTTGCCACATCACTTGCTCGATCCTTTCAGCTACTGAAAATAAATCTTCTCTATGAAAATAAAGAGATAATCGTTTCGCCCACTGTTTAATGATATCAGAACGAGGATCATTTTGAGTATAAACTCGGTGTCCAAATCCCATAATTAATGTTTTTTTCTCTAATAATGCTTTTATGCCTGTTTGCGCTTGTTCTGGGGTAGAGAAACGCTGTATCAAGGCCATCGCTTCTTCATTGGCACCACCGTGCAAAGACCCACTTAAAGCACCTATTGCAGAAGTAACCGCTGCATAGACGTCCGCTTTTGTCGCTGCCGTCACACGCGCTGCAAACGTAGAAGCATTGAATTCATGCTCTGCGTATAAAATAAAAGAAATATCCACGGCGCCAGATAATAAATTTTCTGGTTTTTTTCCATGAAGTAAATGCAAAAAATAAGCCGCAACACTTTCATCTTCTAAATTAATTTCAATACGTTTTTTTTCATTAGCATAGTAATACCAATACATCAAAATCGCAGGAAACACCGCAATTAAATAATCAGCTATGTTTTCTGGTGTTTCAGCTTCTTCACTTTGCAAAGCACCGATGGCCGAAGAAGCCGTTTCTAACACAGCCATGGGATGCGCTGTCTTAGGCAGCGCTTCCAAAATCGTTTTCAATGCTGCCGGCATCTGACGTAATGAAATTAATTTTTTACGATAAGCTTTTAATTCTTTTTCTGTCGGTAATTTTTCATAAATTAATAAATACGCAACTTCTTCAAAACTTGAATCCTTTGCTAAATCATGAATGTCATAACCACGGTATGTCAGCGCATGCGCCCCTATGCCCACAGTACAAATTGCAGAATCTCCCGCTACTACACCGGCTAGCCCGCCTGTTTTCATTTCAATTTTTCCTCTTGCGATTTTTGAGATAAAAAAGTTTTCATAACATAGCTCAATTCATTTAATTCAAGGGGTTTCGTTAAAACAGCATCCATGCCTTCAGACAAACAATCCAAAAGAACATCTTGATTGGTTATCGCTGTTAATGCAATTAAAGGGAGTCGTTTTCGAGCGTTATTTTCTTCCCAAGCACGAATACGTTTTGCGATTTCAACACCTTCGCAATCTGGTAAATTCAAATCAATAAAAACAAAATCATAATTTTTATTTTTTATGATTTTATCAAAGGCTAACCCTCCTTGATCTATAACATCGACATCGTATCCCATCTCTTGAAATAAGCGTAAATGTGCTCGTTGTACAATGATATTATCTTCCACCAATAAAATTCTAGGTAATTTTTCATGATATGAGATATTTTCAGAAAGAGGGACTTCTAAGGGCTGTGTAATATATTCTGCTGGCTCTTCTGCAACTTGTAATATAGTGGGTTCTTGTAAATAATTTTGAGTAGCAGGCAATCCAAACGGAATTTCACAAATGAATTGCGTCCCCAAACCTACTTTACTTTCAACTGTGATACACCCCTGCATTAGATCAAGATATTCTTTACAAAGCGCCAAACCTAAACCTGTGCCACGACGATGCGCTATCACATCACCCCCTTGCACATAGGGAGCAAAAATAAATTGTAACTGGTCTTCAGGAATCCCAATACCAGTATCTTTTACAATTATTTTCAGTTCAACAGAATATTTTTTTATGTCCTGCAAATTTATTTCTAAAGTCACTTCGCCTTGCTGTGTGTGCTTGATAGCATTTCCGACCAGATTAGAGACTATTTGCTTTATTGCGCGTTCATCACCCAATAATATCGAAGGAATTTTACTGTCAATAATTTTTTTTAATTTTATTTTTTTAAAATTTGCTTCATAATTTAATATCTTCATTATTTCATAAATTGCTTGCCGAAAATCAAACGCATGGGAAATTAACTTCATTTTTCCTGCATCAATTTTTGAAATATCTAGAAAATCATCAACTAAAGAAAACATGTATTTTGTTGCAAGATGTATATCTTGCAAATAAATTTTTGCTGCCGGCGACAAACTTGTTTTATTCAAAAGACGCAGGGTTTCTAAAATACTTACAAGCGGGGTACGTAAATCATGATGCATCAAAGCCAATAAATGATTTATTTCTTTATTAACCCTCTCCATTTAACTTCTCCGACATGTTTTTTGTTCGATACGTTTTTCAAAACATCCTTGGATAACACGATCAACATAAATGCCCGCTGTGTGAATGTGATTAGGATCCAACATACCAACTTCAACAATTTCTTCAACTTCAGCAACAGTAATTTCACCCGCTGTCGCCATCATGGGGTTAAAATTCATGGCTGTATTTCGATAAATTAAATTTCCCATTTTATCAGCCCTCCAGGCTTTTATTAATGAGAAATCTGCTTTCAAGCTTTCTTCCAAAATATAAGCTCGCTCATTAAAATGCTTTACCTCTTTGCCTTGAGCAACAAGCGTGCCCACTCCCGTTGCAGTATAAAAAGCAGGAATACCCGCACCACCCGCCCTTATTTTTTCTGCTAAGCTGCCTTGGGGAAGTAAGGTAACTTGCAATTCTCCTTTTAATAATAATTCTTCAAATAAAATATTTTCTCCCACGTAGGATGCAATCATCATTTTAATTTGACGCTGCGCAAGCCATTTTCCTAAACCAAAATTATCAATCCCTGCGTTGTTTGAGATGCACGTGAGACCCTTTATACCCCTCTTACAAACATGTTCAATCAGACCTTCAGGAATACCACATAAACCGAAACCACCCACCATGACGATCATATCGTCTTTTAAGTCTTTTAAAGCTTCGTCATAAGTTGTAACAACTTTATTAAATCCAGACATAATAACCTCAATCACTCATCGCTAAAGATACTTTTGAATTTGTTTTTCTACCTAAATAATCGCAAATGTAATTTCCTGCTTGAATTAACGCTTTCAAATTTACACCTGTTTTAATACCCAAACCATTTAACATATACAAAACATCTTCTGTCGCCACATTTCCCGTCGCACCCACTGCATAAGGACACCCTCCTAAACCAGAAACAGATGCATCGAAGATGGCAATACCTTCTTGCAGAGCAGAAAAAATATTTGCTAATGCCTGCCCATAGCTATCATGGAAATGTCCTGCTAATTGAGCAGATGGAATAATTTTCCCTAAGGCATTAAATAAATATTTCACTTGCAATGGCGTCGCCATACCTAAAGTGTCGCCTATTGAAATTTCATAACAACCCAATTGAAATAATTTTTCTGCCATAGATATAACAGCGCGCGAATTGACTTTCCCCTCATAAGGACAAACAAAAGCACAAGAAATATAAGCACGAACAGGGATCCGTAGTTTTTTTGCTTGCAGTATCACTTCTTCAAAATGTTTTAAGCTCTCGGAAATAGAACAATTAATGTTTTTTTTTGAAAAAGTTTCTGTGGCAGAAGCAAAGACCGCAATTTCATGTGCGCCCGCATGCACAGCATTTTCAAAACCCAGCAGATTGGGAACAAGAACAGGATAACGCACGCCTTTTTTTAATTTTATGCCTTGCAATACTTGTGTTGCATCGATCAATTGAGGAATTTTTTTTCGTGAAACAAAACTCGTCACTTCAATTACTTTTAAACCAGTCTGAGAAAGGCGATCAATAAACTCAATTTTATTTTCGGTTGAAATAATTTTTTTTTCATTCTGCAATCCATCGCGCGGCCCTACTTCAACTAATTTTACAAAGCCAGGTAGTAACATATAAGACAATCCTAATTTTCAAAAATAATGACTTCAGCTCCCTCTTCAATTTTATCTTTTAACTTATAAGCAATTTTATCAATCACACCTGCCCTAGGAGATAAAATAGAATGCTCCATTTTCATAGCCTCTAAAACAAACAGAGCTTGTCCCTTTTTTATATGATCTTTTTCATTAACTAAAATGGCTACTAGTGTACCCGGAATAGGCGCCCGAATACAATTTTCATTTTCAAATTCTTCATTTTCTGAAAATGAAGGGGTTAAGGTCAATGACGCATATTCTCCTTTGTAAAAAAGATGCAACTCTTCTTCCCTCTTTATAATATGCGCTTGAAACTCCTCACCCAGCATATCAATGCTTAATCTATTTTCTTCTGGAAAATAATCTATTTTTTCAATTTTGATTTCATTTTCAAAAGAGGGGCTCGTACAATAATACGGGGCAACACTTCTAAAATTCACTTTTAATGTGTCATGAGCATGATAAAAATAAAAAGAAACTTCTGGCTCACCATGTAATTGAAAACCCTGCAAAACTTCCCAAGGCGATACGTGCGATTTTTGAAGTGTTTTCAGTAAAAAAATGCCCGCCAAAGGCAGTAAAATATTCCAAGGCAATGAATGTGTCTGCACAAGCATTTCATGATGAAGGGGAATAAATTGAGTTGATAATTTTGCTTGTCGATAGTCTTTTGAAGAAATAATTTTTTTTAAAAAATTTCGATTTGTCGTCAAACCTATCATAAAAGTTTCATCAAGGCCTTGCATTAAATGATCGATTGCTTCATCACGCGTTTTTCCAAAAGCAATCAATTTTGCTAACAATGAATCATATTGAACACTTACAAAATCTTCTTCGCACACGCCTGTATCCACACGTAACACCGTTGGCCACCGTAAATACTGGATCTTGCCTGAAGAAGGGAAATAATCTTTATCTGGATCTTCTGCACATAACCGTGCCTCTATGGCATGTCCTTGTAGTTTAATTTTATTCTGTTGACAGGGTAACGGTTGACTCGCCGCAATCATCAATTGCCAAGCCACTAAATCTTGGCCTGTGATGAGTTCTGTAACCGGATGCTCTACCTGCAAACGCGCATTCATTTCCATAAAATAAAAAGATTCATTTTCCACAAGAAACTCTAACGTACCCACACCACGATATCCTATCGTTTGAACGATTCGAATCGCTGCTTCATATAATTTTTCCTTCAATGAATCTGAAAGATTCGGCGCAGGTGTTTCTTCTAAAATCTTTTGATATCGCCGCTGAATAGAACAATCTCGTTCAAAAAAATGAACAACATTTCCAAATTCATCCGCTGCAATTTGTATTTCGATATGACGTGGATTTTCTAAATATTTTTCGATAATGATTTTGTCATTTGAAAAACTGGCGAATGATTCACGTTTTGCAGCTTGTAATTTTTCAAAAAATTCATCTTCATGAAAAACAATTCTCATGCCTTTCCCACCACCTCCACCCGCTGCTTTAAATAAAATAGGAAATTTTATTTTTTTTGCTTCTTCTAATAATTTTTTTGGATCTTGATTGGCATCATGATAGCCAGGAAGAATGGGAATACCTAAACTTTTTATTTTTTCTTTTGCGGCGTCTTTTTGCCCCATTAGCTCAATAACATCCGAGGAAGGCCCAATAAAAATGATATTGGCTTTTTCGCAGGCTTTTGCAAAATCAGAATTCTCAGATAAAAAACCATAACCTGGATGAATAGCTTGTGCATTTGTCAATTTAGCTACAGAAATTATTTTTGGCGAATTCAAATAAGAGTCTTTTAAACTATCTCCTAAATAAACCGCCTCATCTGCAGACTTTACATGCAAAGCATCTTTATCAGCTAAAGCATAAACTGCAACCGTTTGAATCCCGATTTTTTTTGCGGTTTTAATGATGCGACAAGCAATCTCACCACGATTAGCAATAAGAATTTTTTTAAACATAATTAATGAACTCGTTGAAAGTAAGCATCCATTACTTTTTTGGTGACAATACCTGCATTTAAACTATGTTCTGTTACTGTCGCAACAGCAATTTCAGGCTTTTCTACCGGCGCAAACGCAATAAAAAGTTTATTATCTCGTAATGCTTTCGGCAACATGCGTTCATTATATTTTTCATTGTTTTTTAAACTAAATACTTGTGCCGTTCCTGTTTTTACCGCCATCGTATATTCTAAATTTTTATTGAGATAATGCGCTGTGCCACGCGGTGAAGTTATCACAGCTTGCATTGCATCATGAATTTCATTCCAGTGTTTTTGTGCCGCTTCTAAAACAATTTCTTTTCTCGGCAACGTAGAAATAAAAACACCTGACTCTAATTGCTGTGACTTTAACAAAGTCGGCGTGTACTTCACACCCCTGGCAGCCAAGATTGCAGTAGCTTGCGCAAGCTGCAAAGGGGTTGAAAGAATATAACCCTGCCCAATCACTAAATTCAAAGTATCACCGTGAAACCAAGGCATGTGATAACGTTTCTTTTTCCAAGCAGGAGAAGCCACTAATCCTGAAGCTTCTTCACTGATATCTAAATTGCTAGGTGCACCAAAACCAAAATACCACAAAGCACGATCAATTCTCTCAACCCCTAATTTCAACCCCAAATGATAAAAATACGTATCACAAGATTCGACAATCGCACGTCTTAAATTAACGATGCCATGTCCGCGACGCAACCAATCATGATAAATATGCTCATGATCACTATGTTGATAATACCCAGGATCAAAAATCGTGTCTTCTTGAGAAATAATTTTATCTTTTAATCCAACTAAAGCTAAAAACGGTTTTATCGTAGAACCAATAGAATATTGCCCTTGCAAGGCACGATTATGTAAAGGCTTTTTATCATCATTTTGAAGTTTTTCATATTGCTCATGACTAATGCCTAAAACAAATAAATTAGGATCGTAAGAAGGATGACTCACCATCGCTAACACTTGACCATTGTTAGGATCAATCGCCACCAAAGCACCGACCTCTTCTTTCAACGCTTCATAGGCAACTGATTGCAAATGGGTGTCGATACTCAAATATAAATTCTCACCTGAAACAGGGGGCTTATAAGCTAATGTTCGTACCTTGTGCCCTGAAGCATCCACCTCGATTTCTTCATAACCCACTTGACCATGTAACAAATGTTCATAATATTTTTCAATACCCAATTTTCCAATATAATCTGAAGCCGCATAATTTGAAGCATCAATCTGTTTAATTTCATTTTCATTGATACGCCCCACATACCCTATCACAGGCGAAAACAAATCACCCATCGTATAATGACGCACGAGCTTTGCTTTAATGCTAACCCCTGGCAATCGAAATTGATTTACATAAAAACGAGCAACCTCTTCTTCTGTCAATTTCAACTTAAGCTGTACCTCTTGCTTTAAACGTCGTTGCGAAAGTGATTTTAAAAATTGATTTTCTTCATTTTCAGAAATGGGAATAATGTCATTTATTTTTCTAATCAAACCTTTCATTTCAGTCAATGATCCTGGCAGCACTTCCAGGCTAAATACAGGAAGATTTTCTGCAAGCACAAGACCATTTCGATCGTAAATCAAACCTCTTTTAGGCTCGACAGGCACAAAATTAATGTGATTTTTATGCGATAAAGTCACATATAAACGATGCTGAAAAATCTGAAGCCAGAATAATCGAACTAAAAGTCCTAACACCAAAATACCAATAAATACAAAAATAATAATAGAACGCCGAGCAAATAACTTTACTTCTCGCTCGGGATATTTTAACGTAATTCGTTTTTTCACTAACGCTGTTCCTTATTAATCAAAAGGAGAGTAATGAGTAAATTTAAAATCCCGCACCTCAAAACCACACTCACAGGTCCTCTACTAACACTAGAAAAAATATTTTTAGATCAACATTTTAAAATTGAAACATGGTTTCGACAACAGTTCAATGAAACATCTCCTCCTTTTTATGCTTCTGTCGATTTAAGAAACGCAGGATTTAAAATGGCGCCTGTCGACACCAATCTTTATCCTGCAGGTTTTAATAATTTAAATTTGAATTTAATGCCTTTACTAATTCAGGCAACCGCCTCAACACTTTCTCACTATTTTTCTTATTGTAATCGCCTTTTACTGATTCCTGAAAATCATACACGCAATCCTTACTATTGGGAAAATATTACTGTTTTATATGATATTTTATTTTATGCAGGATATGATGTACGCATCGCCTCTTGGGTTGCCTTGGAACAAAGCATTCACACACGTTCTTCAGGCTTAGTCCATGTTGAGTTATTACAACGAAAAGGAAACAAACTCGTCATAAATGATTTTATTCCTTGCGCTATTTTACTTAATAATGATTTGTCCGAAAATATCCCTGACATTTTAAAAGGCGTCACTCAAACCTTTATCCCCCCACTGGCACTTGGCTGGCATCAAAGAAAAAAGTCACAACATTTTAAATTATACGAAAAGGTCACTCGAAATTTCGCACAATTACTCAATATCGATCCTTGGTTGATCCATCCCTATCATGATGTTCTAAATAATATTGATTTTTCAGAGCAAGAAAATTTAAATTTACTTTCAGAAAAAGTCGCAATTATTCTGAAGAAAATTCAAAAAAAATACGAAGAATACCATATCAAACAAAAGCCTTTCGTTATCATCAAATCTGATTCAGGCACTTATGGCATGGCCATCATGAGTGTATTTCACCCTGATGATGTCAAAAACCTAAATCGCAAACAACGTAACAAAATGACAAGCTCAAAAAGCGGAACAGCCGCTTGCCATTTTTTAATTCAAGAAGGTATCTACACCCAAGAAACCTTAGGATCACATCATGCCGTGGCAGAACCTGTGATTTATATGATAGGACAACATGTTGTGGGTGGGTTTTATCGTTTTCATCAAAAAAGAACAGATCACGAAAATTTAAATACACCTGGCATGCATTTTCAAACTCTAGAAATTAGCTCAAAACCAGAATCTCAGTATCAGACAAATCGATTTTATGCTTACACTGTTATTGCACGATTAGCATTAATCGCAGCAAGCAAAGAGATAGGAGAAACAAAATGAAACTCGCCGTCCTTATCGACCCACTTGAATCCCTTCATCGTGAAAAAGACACAACGCTTGGTTTACTCCTAGCGGCTCAGAAAAATAAAATTGCTATTTTTTATATGACCCTTGAAGATATATTTCTTTACAACAACACTCCTTTTTCTTATTCGAAAAAGATACACCTAACGATGCATAAAAAAAAATGGTTTGAAATCCAAAAAACAGAAAGCCTGCCCTTAAGTTTTTTTGATTTCATTTTCATGAGAAAAGATCCACCCGTGAATTCAGCTTATATTCACGCAACACAAATTTTAGAGTTCGCCGAAAATCAAGGTGTGCGCGTCATAAACAAACCTCAAAGCTTACGTGAGTATAATGAAAAAATGATGATTCATTTTTTCGAAGATTTATATCCAGAAACACTTATCAGCGCAAGACAAGAAGACATAAAAAACTTCATAAACACAAATAAAACTATCATTTGCAAACCCTTGGATGAGATGGGTGGAAAAAATATTTTTAAAATTACTAAAACAGATTTAAACAAAAATGTAATCTTAGAAACACTTACGAATTATGGAAAACAACACATCGTTTGCCAACGTTATTTACCTGAAATCAAACATGGCGACAAACGTATTCTTATGGTCAAAGGAAAACCTTTACCCTATGCGCTCGCGCGTCTTCCTAAGGCTGGCGAAACAAGGGCAAATCTGGCTTCAGGTGGCATGGCAAAAGGCCTTAAATTATCAAAACGCGATCATGAAATTTGTGAAATCCTTTCTCCTTTCTTAAGAGAAAAAGAATTGGATTTTGTTGGCTTAGACGTCATTGGGACTTATTTAACGGAAATTAATATCACCAGCCCCACTTGCGTTCGAGAACTTGAAAAAATTTACAAAATTAATTTTTCAAAACAAATTTTAGATGCATTAATTCTCTAAAGGGGTTTAACGACAGCTAATATTACAATTAAAACTAAAAATATCACAGGAATTTCATTAAAAACACGATAAAAAATGGCTGTATGAACATTACGATTATAATAAAAATCCTTTCTTATTTTTCCGCAATAAAAATGATAAATCAATAAACCCATCACCAACGCTAAT
>Ga0155457_107_pt1 | contig 23165 bp, 31 predicted proteins | sample RifCSPhighO2_12_FD_107115 | JGI IMG/M metagenome (GOLD analysis project Ga0155457, IMG submission 107115) | Gammaproteobacteria bacterium RIFCSPHIGHO2_12_38_15
CCTTGATAGTTTTCATGTAATTGCTGCAGAGAAAACAAATCATTAAAAACCATTTTTGTATGGTCATCCCGTTTCTGAATCAACAAATACAAATTTCCTTTTAATAAAGCATTCTCTGAATCAAGCGCACCATCTTGTGTGGGATTCACAACAATCACAGGCACATCAAATTCAGACATTCTCTTCACCGATGAAAAATGATCATCAATGTGGCTTCCTAAAGAAGGCGTCCGTACCCGCAACGGAAAAAACACCGAAAAACCAATAAAAAATAATATTAAAAGACTCGCTATAAATATATTACTTTTCATTACAGCTCCTTAAGTTTGTTAGCCATGATCAAAACTCACCAGAAGCTAAAAATTATTTTTTTATATTTTATTTTATTTTTCACGAGAGTAGCTTCCACGTGTTTTTCCATTTCATAATCTCCCGGTGTTTTAGTAGTATTGCCCAAAATAGATGTACGTACAATAATTTTTAATTTTTTAAAATTAGAAAAATGCTTCCCTTTAATCAATAAGTCTTGTTCCCCAAACCTCACATTAAAAGGCAAATCTTTAATTTGCCTTTTAATGGCCGCCAATGGCATTTTCGATGAAGGTAATTTTAAAATAACAAAAATAACTGTTTGGGGCGAAAATTGATTTTTAACTTCATCTCTCATTTCAACGTAAACATCTATGCCGGGTTCCTCTTGTTGTTTTTCTAAAATAAGCGTTTGTGTGTATTCTCGCTTTAATTCTTCATTGTCAGGCGCCATCTTTAATCCCTCATGAAAAGCAAAAAGCGCGCTTTTCAATTGATTTTGTGACAAATATAATTTCCCTAACAAATACCAGCCTTTAGGATCAGGGCGTTTCCTCAACTTTTCATTTAACTTTAAGGCAATATTATCCAAGGCCCCATACTCTTCTTTTATTTTTTTTATTTCTAAACCATTTTTATAAAGCCGGAGTTGTTGTAAGCCCCCTAAAAAAAAGTAAAGCCCCCCGCCTACCATCAAAAATAATACACTTAAAAAAAATAAAATAAATAATTTTCGTCTTCTCGTCAAAAGCAAAGAGAAAAGAGGGATAGCTATGACAACAAGAGAAAAAATTAAAAACCCAAAAAACCATACGATCATTTTGAACGTCTCAGGATCATCAATAAAACACACAGGCCCACAAATAAAATCAAAAATGGAAACGCCCATAAAAAATAAGTATTTTTCTTCAGGAGGGGTTTATAAAGAATATAATCCCCATAAACTCTCTTTAGGGAACTTATTATCTTTTCTTTATTTTCACCTTGCGCCACTTCCAATGCAATTTGTTTTCTTAAATCTTTTGCAAAACCAGCTTGAGATTCTAATAAAGATTCATTTTGACACACCAAACAACGTAATTCTTCTGTTATTTCAATATAAGTTTTTTCTTTTTCAGGCGTATCAAACTGAAAAGCATCCTCTAACGAAAAACAGGGGGACAAAAAAAACAAAAAGATAAAAAATAAAATTTTATTCATTCTGTAATCGCTTGATGATCAATTGAATTTCTTTTTCTATTCCATATTTATTTAATGAACCTTGGTAGCCATAGCGCACGACACCATGCTTATCAACGACAAAGGTTTGGGGAACAGCATAAATGCCCCATTTTATCGCATCAACACCCTTCTCATCCCACAAGACTTCATCATACGGATTGCCTTGTCTTTCTAAAAATTGTTTTGCCTCTAAAGGCTGATCTTTATAATTCCAAGCTATCATTTTTAAATTTTGTATTTGCTTGACTTGCCATAAGACGTTTTTTTCTTGCTGACACGTACGACACCAACTCGCCCATACATGTATAAACGTTACTTTGCCTTTTAACCTATTTGAACTTATTTTTTTTCGCTCATCAAATAACGACGGTAGTAAAAAATGAGGCGCAGGTTTGTCAATTAATTCAGAAGGAATTTGACGAAGATCTTTGAATAAACCAAAAGATAAAAAAATCCCTAATAAAAAAAACAAGATTAACGGAAAATATAAACATATTTCTTTCTTTGTCATTGTCCTCTCCCTTTGCGCTTTACCGAATCTCGCCAAGCCATCAAACCACCCAGCATCATTAAAAACCCACCCAACCAAATAAACCGCACCCCCGCCTTATTGTAAACTCGAACAGCCCAATTTTTTTTACCCAAAGGTTCTCCCAGCACCAAATATAAATCGCGATACATATTCGTCGTGATCGCCGCCTGACTCACGGGCATAGAAGAAGAAATATAACGTCGACGCTCAGGACTTAAATAAAAAATTTTATTTTTCTTGTGAACGACAAAATCTGCCGCAACGCCTTCATAATTCTTCCCTTCAATACCACGTACCTTTAAAAAATAAAATTGATAATCCCCCAATGAGATTATTTCTCCTGGGGCAACACTCACTTCTGCCTGCAAATTCATGAATGATGCGAAAATAATACCTAGCGCACAAACCCCCACCCCCCCGTGCGCCAAACTCATTCCAAAACGAGATGCGTTTTTTTGAAAACTTACTTTGATCGTAGAAAAAATCAATAAACTTGAAAAAAACAATTGAACAATCTTTAGAAAACCAAGATGAGGAAAAATAAAAACAAAAACAAACATTACAAAAAAACTCACTATGGCAGGCACTACTAATAATTTTAAAACTTTATTGGGAGGTGTGCTTTTCCAGTAACACAAGGGACCCAGGCTCATTGCAGCTAACAATAAAATCAAAAAAGGCGTTACAATGAAATTAAAATAGGGGGGGCCTACCGAAACTTTCCCTAAATTTAAAACCTCTAAAAACAAAGGATAAAGCGTACCAAACAAAATACTTAACATTAAAACGAAAAAAATAATATTGTTAATTAACAAAAATGTTTCTTTTGAAAAAAATTTAAAAAATTGCTGAGAACACAATCGAGATGAGCGTATCGCAAATAACAACAAAGACAAACACACGACACTCATCAAAAATTTTAATAGAAAAGAACCTCTCAAAGGGTCATTTGCAAAAGCATGTACTGAAATCAACACACCAGAACGAACTAAAAACGTACCTAACAAACTTAAAGAAAAAGTTAAAATCGCCAATAACAAGGTCCACACTTTAAAAGTGTTTCGCTTCTCGACCATCCGCAAAGAGTGCAAAAGCGCCGTGGCCGTTAACCAGGGAAGTAAGGATGCATTTTCGACAGGATCCCAAAACCACCACCCCCCCCAACCTAAAACACGATAAGCCCACCAACTTCCCAAGGTAATACCACAGGTCAAACAACTCCAAGCAAACAACACCCACGGCTTCATCCAAGCTACCCAGTGTTGATCAAAGCTCCCTTCTACTAAGGCGGCTATCGCCAGCGCAAACGTCACAGCAAATCCCACATACCCCATATACAACATCGGTGGGTGTATCGCCAAACCAGGATCTTGCAACAAAGGATTTAAACCATAACCTTCTGAAGGAAAAACAGGTAATAAACGGAAAAACGGGTTAGAGGTGAAAATCAAAAAACTTAAAAATCCAATACACAAAAACCCTAATACGCTTAGGATCAACACCCTTTCTTTAAGGGGTATGTGTTTTTTTGAAAAAAAACAAAATGCACCCATCCACCCTGCCAACAAAACAATCCATAAAAAAATAGAACCCTCATGCGCACCCCACACAGCTGAAATACGATAAGGCCATGGCAACAAAGAGTGACTATGTCCTGCAACATAGGCTAGCGAAAAATCATTGATAAAAAATGCGTACGTTAAAAAAAAATAAGATAAAAATAAAAAAGAAACTTCTGCATAAACCCAAGCAGGCACCCAATACATCAATATATTATCTTTTTTGAAGAAAGCCCAAAGACCAATGCTTGTTTGGCAAATTGAAAATAAAAATGCAAAAATTAATAAAAGATGCCCCAGCTCAGGTAAAATTTTAAAAAACATAAATACTTTAACGCCAAACAGTTTTAATAGAAACTTGCGTTATAGTGTTAGCAACATAAATTTCATTTTCAACACTATAGTGCACAAAATGTCCCTGCCAAACAGGTCCTAACTCAAATCCTGCCAACAAACCTGCGTTCACCCCAGAGGACAACCCCGCTTCATTACAAACAAAAGCGATTGTTCCTGTATTTTCAATTATTTTTTGGGGCCCTGCTTCAACTTTACAAATGGTGTGATCTTCCAACTCCACAATCCATGCTTGATCAGGCAAGGCTGCCATGCCTTGAGAAAACGGCAAAGGCTGCGCTAATTTTAATTTTAATCCCGCAGTCTTTTTTACAGGATTGACATCACAAACAACAGCGTCTGTTACATTTTCTTGGCTAAAGCAAGGATCATAATTTTCTTTATTGGCCGTCACACAACTCCATGCGCCAAAACGAGGTAAAACCAGCGATTGATCCCAACAAACACCTTCTTTCACAGGTTCTGAAGGTATCGCGGGCTTAACATCAATCACTTTAGTTTCATCAATCTGCGCAAAACCAATCGATGCCACCCAGAACAGAATAAAAATTTTAAATGTTTTTCTGATCATACTTTCCCCTCCAATTTAGGACGATAATTTTCATCATGTTTTGCCAAAACTTCTTGTGCCATGAATTTCCCTTTTGATGATAATTTTCCCTGCACCACAACACCTTGGCCTTCACGAAATAAATCAGGCAACAAACCCGTATACTCTACGGTCACTTCATTTTTAAAATCCGTCAAGACAAAGATTACTTTCAAACCTTGCAGATGGACTACACTCCCTTGCTTGACCATGCCCCCCAATCGAAATGATTGTTCAGGACGGGTAAGATGCTGCCTTACTTGCGTGGGGGTATAAAACAAACTGATGTTGGCACGTAAAGCATAGAGGACCAACGCAACAACCAAACTTAAACTACACAATACAAAAAAAATAATAATAATTTTTCTTTTACGGACAGGATGCATTGTTATCTAACACACATGACAAAAATAAAATTTAACATTAAAACAAAAAAACTAATACCGTAGGCCCACCAAACATAAAAAGCATATCCTCCCATGTGAAAAAAATCTATTAACACATTCATATCTTCTCCAAAAAATATTTTTTAGCCCTATCAAAATTAAAAAAACATCAACGATTTTCTAAAATCTTGAAAAATTTTTGTAATCCATGATTTTTTTTGCGTATAACTCACTTCATACAAATCGCAGTTCTTGCTTGCTCCCATCAAATAATCTTCACTTGTCATCAGCTCATCTACCAACTGAAACTCTTTGGCCTTTGAAGCCAACCAATGTTCCCCAGTCGCCACTTTATTTATCTCCAATACACGGCGATGCTCTGAAACAAAGTCTTTAAAACAATGATGAATTTCATTTAATTCTTCTTGAAATTTTTTCTTTGCACTTTCAGTATTTTCGCCAAACACCGTCAATGTCCTTTTATACTCACCCGCAGTAACTTGTTCGAAATCAATATCATTTTTCTTCAATAAACGGTGAAAATTAGGGATTTGCGCAACCACACCAATAGAACCAATAATTGCAAAAGGTGCTGCAATAATTTTATCGGCAACACATGCCATCAAATAACCCCCACTTGCAGCGATTTTATCAACGGCCACAGTTAAAAAAATGTTTTGTTTTTTAATACGATCTAATTGAGAAGCCGCCAAGCCATAGGCATGCACCATCCCACCGGCACTTTCAACTTTCACCAGCACTTCATCAGAAGGTTTTGCAATCGTTAAAACAGCAGTAATTTCTTCTTGAAAAGAAGACAAATTACTTGCGCGAATATCGCCCTGAAAATTTAAAATAAAAATTCTTTTTTTATCTTTTTTTTCACTTTTGTTTTCTATTTTTTTGTTTTTTTGAAATTTCTTAAATTCTTTTTTAGATAAAATCGCCTCACTCATCGTTTCTGAAAACTCATCTAGTTTTTCATGAAGTGGTTTAATCTCAAGTTTTTGTTTTGATTTTTCTTTCCCTTTCAGTACAATCACCATCGACCCCGCCATTAGCATCAATAGAGCAATCACACTTGTCGCTATTTTCGCGAAAAACAAACCATAATTTGCAAAATAATCCATACCACATCCCCTTAAATTAAAAATTGAGTTATTATACTGCCTTACTGACAAAACTAAACTGTTATTTTATGCTGCAAGCCTTAGGTCTAAGCTATCAATATTCTGAAAAATCTTTATTTTCCAACTTAAGCTTTGAAATAAACCCCGGCGATTGTTTACAAATCATAGGGGGAAATGGCGCAGGAAAAACAACATTATTACGTATCTTATCGGGTTTATGCCCTCCACAAAAAGGCAAGGTATATTGGCAACACCAAGATATTTATCACTCCCAATTACATACTTACAACACTGATCGGCTTTACCTGGGGCACAAATTAGGCATTAAAACTGATTTAACTTTATTTGAAAACTTAAAGCTTCATCAAACGCTTCAACGCTCAGAACACCCTGTCTCACCGACAGAGCTAACTTGGCTTCAACTTAAAAACATCGCGACAAAATCACTGTCTGCGGGTGAACAAAAAAAACTGGCATTATTACGACTTCTTTCATCTTCTGCTTTGATTTGGATTTTAGACGAACCTTTCTCGAACTTAGATGAAACAGGCACAAACTGGGTCCAAGAACTCATAAAACAACATCTTGCAAAAAAAGGCAGGCTCATTTTCACAAGCCATCAAAAAGTAAACTTAACTTCACAATTAATCGAGCTTTAAAAACCATGTTTTTTTTAAAATTATTAATTTTAGAATTTAAACAAAATATACGACGTTACAATGATATTTTCATGCCCTTGTGGTTTTTGATTTTATCAATGCTTATTTTCTCCATTGGATTTCAACAAGACAGTTCAATTTTAAAAAAAACAGCGCCCAGCATCATCTGGGTAAGCGTATTATTGTCATTATTACTTTCGGCCAATCAATTATTTACTCAAGACGATGACAATGGGTTTTTGGAACAAGTTTTACTTTCACCGACCTCACTTCTTACTTTTGTTTGGGTAAAAGCAATTATTTATTGGTTGAAGATATGTCTTCCTTTGTTATTATTGCTCCCAGTTATTGGTATCTCATTTTCGCTGTCTTATTTTGAAATTAAAATCATTGCTATTACATTATTGCTGGGCACACCCAGTTTTGTTTTATTTGCGACGCTAGGCGCTGCCATTATTTTGCGCGCACACCACAACGCTATATTACTTTCTTTATTAATTTTACCACTTTGTATTCCCATTTTAATTTTTGGATTAAGCATTATTGATGATGCGAGTTGTGGCCTCTCCTTCACAACCCCCTTATGTTTTCTTTCAGCACTATTACTAACAAGTGCAACCTTATTACCTTTCGTCACGGCTTTTGCATTACGCACAGGAATACATTACGCATGAAACATTTATTACAACATTTATTTTCTCCAAAATATTTTTATCAATTTTCTCGAAAATGTCTGCCTTGGTTTTATTTTATTTTTTTTATTTCTTTTTTTTATGGATTAATTGGCGGATTAATACTATCTCCGCCTGATTATCAACAAGGTGATGCTTTTCGCATTATCTACCTACATGTTCCTTTTTCTTTTTTATCTTTATTTATTTATTTAGCCATGGCTACATTTGCTCTTCTTGGATTTGTTTGGAAGATAAAATTAGCAGACATTTTGATGCGAGCCAGCGCCCCCATCGGAGCAAGTTTTACTTTGCTTGCATTGATCACAGGCTCACTGTGGGGAAAACCCATGTGGGGAACCTATTGGATTTGGGATGCCAGACTCACATCTGAATTAATTCTATTGTTTCTTTATTTAGGTTATATCTCATTAACACAAGCTTACCCTCAACAACAACAGGGGCATTTAGCAGGACGCATTATTGTGATGGTGGGCATAATCAACATCCCGATCATCCATTATTCTGTGTATTGGTGGAACACCCTACACCAAGGCGCCACATTAAGTAAATTATCAAAACCTTCCATTGCAAACAACATGCTGTACCCTTTACTCTCAATGATCATTGCTTTTTTATTTTATTATCTTATTTTACTTTTTTTGCGTACTCAAAGAGAAGTTTTTAAAAAACTTCAATAAGCACTGGCACATGATCTGACGGCCTCTCCCAAGTTCTCGGCAAACGATCGATATCACAACGCCGACACTGTTTTTTTAAATTTTCAGAAATGAGGATATGATCGATGCGCAAACCCCGATCACGCTTAAATGCATTCATACGATAATCCCACCAACTATATTGTTTTTCCTCTTTCTTTAATAAACGAAAAGCGTCGACTAAACCTAGCTTTAAGAGTGTTTGCCATTTTTCTCGTTCAGCCGGACTCACCAGCACTTGCCCTTCCCAGGCTTTTGGATCATGCACATCACAATCCTCAGGAGCAATATTAAAATCACCCAACAAAACAATATTATTAAATTTTTTTATTTGTTCTTGTAAATATTTTTCAAGCTCAGACAACCATGTTAATTTATATTTATATTTTTCTGATCCCACTTGTGCACCATTAGGCACATACACATTGATGATTCTGAAATCGTTCACGCTTGCCGCCAACAAACGGCGCTGGGGATCAGGAAAATGGGGCATATCAAACTCAAGCGCATGGGCTTTTATTTTTGTAAGGAGAGCCATCCCATTATAAGATTTTTCGCCAGCATAAACGACTTGATAACCATTTTCTATTAAGATTTCCGCAGGAAAATGAATGTCTTGCGTTTTAGTTTCTTGCAAGGCTAGCACATCAGGATTTTCAGATTTCAACCAAGACAAAACATGCGGCAACCTAACAGACAGAGAATTCACGTTCCAACTCGCAATTTTCAAAAAAGTCTCACCTAGAAAAAATTTTTGGAAAATAAACTCTAACTTCCAAACCTTGTCCAGAAACAGGCGTTAACAATTCAATTTTTGCATTATGCAAATTTGCGATTTGTTGCACGATTGCCAATCCCAAACCACTACCCGAACTGACGTTCCCTAAAACCCTATAAAATCGCTCAAACACACGTTCTCGCAATTCTTCAGGAATCCCTGCGCCATTATCAACAACCTTTAATATTATATTTTTTTGATCGACTTCGATTTCTACTTTAATAAACCCACCGGAAGGCGTATAGCGTATAGCGTTATCCACCAAATTACGAATTAAAATATTAAGCGCTGTTGCATTAGCTAACACATATACCACCCCTTTTTCTGAATTTAATACAATTTCAACATCTTTTTCAAGCGCAATAGGCGCCAACTGTGCCACCACTTCTGCCGTGAGTTTCACGAGATTCACTTCAATAGAATCATTAATCGCATTAGCCTCGGGGGATAATTTACTTAAGGTCAACAATTGTTGTACCACGTGCGTACATCTATCCACGCCGGAAATAACATTCATTAAGATATATCGTAACTCAGAAGGATCTTTTGCACGTAATGCGACTTGTGTTTGTGTTTTCAGTGCAGCCAACGGTGTTTTTAGTTCATGGGCCGCGTCTCCAGAAAATCGTTTTTCTCTTTCGATAGCAAATTGCAAACGCATAAACAATCGATTCAACTCATCGACCAACGGTTTAATTTCGATAGGCACATAATCAATATCAACGGGATTTAAATGTGCGGGCGCACGATTTGCAACTTCTTTTGCAACTTTATTTAAAACACTCAAACCGCGTCCGATGATAATCCAAATTAAAAAACCACACAAAGGATAAGTAATTAACATAATATAGATATCATCGCGTGTAATACTTTGCGCTAACTCATTACGAATATCATAACCTTCTAAAACAGCGATATTATATTTTGAGTAGTGATTAAAAAGTGAAAACATACGCCAGGGTTGGCCATTCGCATAAACATCCCCAAAACCCTCATGTAAGTTTTTAAAAGATATTTTAGGTGCAGCGGCGGAATACAAAAGCAGATTTCCTTTTTTATCCCAAATTAAAATTTGATAATTACTTTCTTTAACATCGATAAAATTTTTTGCCAAATTAGGAATATTATTTAATTTTTTTTGAATATCTTTAGCGTTTTGCGGAATATTCTCATGGGCAATCAACGCTTGAAGTGAAAATGCATACTGACTCATCAATAAATCTAAATGTTTTTGAATTTCTTTTTGATCCACATAATAATTACCCACTAGCGTAACATAGGTTACGAGTGTAATAACCAATAACAAATTGATTAATAAAAATTTTCGAATTGAAGGCATATCTACTTTTCTAATTCAGCAAAAACATCATGCTAATTTAACTTCTGCTTCCTCACCCTCGGCTTTCTCAATCATATAACCCACGCCTCGAATAGTACGAATAAAATTTTGACCCAATTTTTTTCGAATATTATGGACATGTACTTCCAAGGTATTACTATCGATATCGTCTTCCCAACCATAGAGGCTTTGACAGAGTTGTTCACGGGACAACACATGCCCTACATTTTCCATCAGTGTTTGCAATAAAATAAATTCACGGCGTGGCAAGTTAATGAGTTCATTATTTTGTTTTACTGTAAAAGCACTGGGATCTAACACAACATTATTATGTGTAATGGAGGGTGTCGTTCGTTTTGAAAAACGGCGATGTAAAGCGCGTAGACGCGCCAGCAATTCTTCCAAATCAAATGGTTTTGTCAGGTAATCATCGGCGCCGCTATCCAAACCTTTCACGCGATCGTCGGTAGAATCTAAGGCTGTTAAGATCAACACAGGTGTTGTAACACCCTCGGCACGCGCTTCTTTGAGCACGCTAAGCCCTGAAATATTCGGCAAGCCAATATCGAGTACGATTACATCAAAAGTATCTGTTTTAATAGCACGGAGCGCCATTGTCCCATCCTTCACCCAATCGACCACATGCCCATAGTGATTCAAGCCCACGCGCACCCCATCTCCTAGCAATTCATCATCTTCGACCAATAAGATTCTCATTTCCAATCTCCAATTTGCATTTCTAATAAGTCAACTATAGACGATTTTTATTTTAGCTGCGTTTATATCTTACGTGAATTTGCCGAAGATAAGATTACGCTCCTATTAAATGAGGAAGCTGTGAGGTTTTTTTGGGCAAAAAATACGCAGGCGAATGAGCACTTATTATAGTTACGAGAGCTTACATATTTTTATGAGACGCGTATAATTTGCGAGTTTTTTATGATGTAACCAGCCCGAGTTTTGCTGTACTTAAGCCGATGTAGCTCAGTTGGGTTTGACGCGAGTTAGTCGAGCGTCAAACGGGTGACAGGATGTCGCCCAGGGGGCCTTTCTTACTTGAAAGAGAGAGGGCCAGGGATGGCCCGAGTTTTGCTGTACTTAAGCCGATGTAGCTCAGTTGGTAGAGCAATTGATTCGTAATCAGTAGGTCCGCAGTTCGACTCTGCGCATCGGCACCAATAAAATCAATGAGTTAAACAAGCCCTCTTCTGAGGGAAAACTTTCTGTGGGACACTGGCGGGACACTACGGAATAACAAACTACAACAAAAAAACCCTCGAACCCTCTGCGTACAAATTCTAAAGAAGATCTTTTCTAAGCCATCTAGACACAAATTGCGAGTAATCATCGAACGTCAACTCATCAACATCAATACGCTCGGCCTTACACATCTTCGGCAATTCTTTCTTAAAAACTTTGTACCTTCTGAAAATCTCTTTGCCACCAGGTATTATTTTCCCCTTCGATGCGCTATTTAACCAATCACGAACACACTTAATAAGTCGTTCTGCACTATTACCATGAGATTTAATATCTTGACCAGCAATATCAGAGATAAATTTCTGATATCTAAATGGTTGCTTATCTAGGATTAAGCAATTTTTTGCTTTTTGTTTTCCTTGACCAAAACTCATGGCACCAACAAAAACTCCAAGCTCAAATGGCATATTAAAACGCGGAAGTCTCGTATTGCCATCTAGCTCTACCCTAGAAATATCGTGAACACCAAATCTTGATTCCTCAATTAATCTTTTGATTTTAATAAACCTTACATTTGCACTATTATCTTCTTCAAGAGCACAGCGAGGAATAAACCCACAATCAAAAATTACAAAAACCAATGCATTTCTAAGCTCGAGGTACTTTTTGTCAAACGGACAATTTATAAAAACACTGAACCCATATAAATCTTTCTTTTTTGAGATCACTTCTTCTTCTTTTTTCGTGACGCTATAACAGACTTAACCGCGCGTTCTATACGAGATGCAGGGATCTTACCAATTTTAGGCGCAGGCTTGATTGTCCGGAGCACCACCGACTTACTCTTAATTTTGCTCGAAGGTTTTTTAATTCGCGACTTAGTCATTCTTTCCCCTAATAGTTCCATGAAAGAACAATATTAATTACTCTACCCAACCAAACAATTCTGCTCAAATGTTAATCTATTTTATAGCGATAATTCTTAAAAATGCCCCTCAAATGTCCCATACAATATAAGACAAACAGCTTTATACATAAAAATCAGTAAAAAATAGAATTAACCAACCTGATTATCAATCAGTTGTTGTGCTTTTTTAAGAATTGTTGTACATTATGGCAGCCAATAAGAAGGCCGAGGACAGACAATGGCCACCATAGAAAAAAGAACCAACAAAGACAATCAAATCACCTATAGGGTTAAGGTAAGACTCAAAGGCTTCCAAACCCAGAGCGCCACTTTTGAAAGATTAACGGACGCTCGCAAATGGGTACAGCAAACCGAAGCCGCAATTCGTGAAGGCCGTCATTTTAAAACTAGTGCTGCGAAAAAACATATTCTTACAGAAGTGATCGAGCGCTATATAAAGAATGTTCTTCCCTCAAAACCCAAGAGCGCATATACACAGTCAACGCAATTAGCCTGGTGGAAAGAACAGCTTGGCTGCTATACCCTTGCCGATTTAACACCGGCTCTCATAGCTCAATACAGAGATGCATTGTCTCAAAATAAGAACCCTCAACAAAAATATCGCACACCAGCTACGGTCAATCGTTACCTTGCCGCTTTAAGTCATGTCTTTACTCTCGCGATTCAAGAGTGGGGGTGGCTTGAAGAAAATCCACTGCGCAGGGTTACAAAAATGAAAGAACCTCGAGGTCGTGTGCGCTTCCTATTAGATGAGGAACGTCAGCTATTGCTCGATGAATGTAAAGCAAGTGATAGCCCACTCCTGTACTTAACTGTTGTTCTTGCTTTAGCTACTGGTGGACGTCGGATGGAAATATTTGGATTACGCTGGCAAGACGTTAATTTAAATCGCGGGATTATCACGTTACACGAAACAAAAAATGGCGAACGAAGAGTTCTTCCATTAACGGGTCATGCACTCGAGCTGATGAAAGAGCATGCCAAAGTTCGTCAGCTAGCTTCAGATTATGTTTTCCCCGCAAAGAATTTCAAGAAATCAATTGATTTGCGTACGCCTTGGGAAAATGCGTTAAAACGGGCTGGTATTGAGGATTTTAGATGGCATGACCTGAGGCATTGCACGGCCTCTTATCTTGCCATGAATGGCGCCAGTTTGGCTGAAATCGCAGAAATCTTGGGACATAAAACATTACAGATGGTGAAGCGCTATGCGCATTTATCTGATGCGCATACCAGTAAAATTGTAGCAAGAATGAATAAGAAAATATTTGGTTAATTAAGGGGAATGCACATGTTCAAAGATCAAGACTCCTGGGAGAGGGAATATGTAGAAAATATTGACAACTGGACATTCGAAGAGGCTGCAAGATTATTTGCGCGCATACCACTTGATAATAGAACCTACTTAATGCCTCCTCTACAATTATCAATAGTACGCAGAAAGATGGACGCCGCTTACATACATGGAAAGCTCTCACTAATCGAAAAAACTGATTCCAATGGTAAAACCATTTTAACAGCTCCTAAAGAGATATTTTTAATTTGGGCCCATGAAAACAAGCTGGACACACTACTATCTCCTTATCTCAAACAAATAGCTTCATCAGCTACACTCAAAGTTAATAACACCATCGCAGATCCCATACTTTCGCTCAACAATGAGAATCTGAATAATTTCATGACAGGAAAAATTACTAGGGAACGACAAAAGAAGTTTTCCCAGGAAGGGGCACGAGCATCGAAAGCTCAAGCAGATAAAAATGCTAAGCCATATCTTGAAAAAGCGTTAAGCATGGCACAAGCCAAACCTGATTTTTATTCAGCCAATTCTCTTGCCAGAAATGTTTTAAAAAAAACTTCTAATCCAAATATCACTCTCGGCACTCTACGAAAACGTTTCCGAGATAACAGCGAGATAAAATCTCTGCTAAAAGAAACCAAAACCAACAGATCTTAAGTAAAGTTTCTATCGAAAACACCATCCTTGGCAAACACAGATTGGATTTGCCAAACATATAAAAATTTCACACTCGTAGACACTGCAGCATATGTCATTAATAAATTTAGGAATTATGCAGCAAGCCAAAACATTGCAAAATAACTGGCAACCACCTTCAGGACTCACCAAATAAAACTCATATCATCCATAGCACATGGCAATCACACCATGCACAACTTCAATTTAAAGGATGATAAACAATGCAAAGTAACGACAAGCAATCAGCACACCAATCTCTAAATACACGAATTATTCCTGCGACAAGCTGGATCAAACACCACGAGTGGCCACCTATTGGCGGTCTTCGTAGCTTAATTTTCAATCGCCACAAAAACGGTTTCGACAAAGTCATAAAGAAAATCGGTCGTCGTGTGTTGATCGATGAGCAAGCTTTTTTTACTTGGATTGCAAAACAAAATGAGGAGGCGAAATAACTATGAAGCTTTCCAACAGAAGCGCAGCCGGCAAGCTGCGCAATCCAAAAAATAGGCCTGCTTATAGTATCTCTCTTGCAAGTCAGCGTAAACGCTTACTATGTCTCTTCAGCGAGAACCCAATGAGAGACACACTCGAGCTCAGATCACTTGGCATGATGCACCCAGGCGGGAGGATATGTGAACTGCGAAACATGGGATATAAAATTGACATGAGACGAGTCAGAAAACCTGACAACAACGGTGTTCTGCATATTGTCGGCTGCTACCTCTATAAAAGTTTTGAAAAAGAGGTGGTCAATGAAGAAAAACACTGAAATTTGTTTTTTAGAAAATGCCAAACAACTCAAGATTCTATCTAAGGCAATCTGGTGCGGGCTTCGCTCTATTGAATCAGCACGACTCTCAGGTGCATTTCGTGACGCAACCATGACGATCATAACCCATCAAATTGATCGTTTATGTAAAGACGCCGAAAAGTTGAAATCACAACTTGAGGAGACGCTATGTCACGAATAAGAACCGTCAAACCCGAGTTCTGGGTTAGCGAGCAGGTATCATCCTGTTCGCTTCCAGCAAGGCTACTATTCATTGGTATGTGGAATTTTTGCGATGACAATGGCGTCCACCCAACAGCCTATGTGCGACTTAAAGCAGAGGTTTATCCTTGCGATAATTTCACTGCAGATGACCTTAAGAAATTTGTAAATGAACTAATTCAAAATGAATTGCTACGAGAATATGTTGCAGATGACAACAAATCTTATTGGCTCGTAACAGGATGGCGCAAACACCAAAAAATTGATCGTCCCAATCCAAAACATCCTTTACCCCAATCAGATCTTAAGAAAACTCGCGATGATTTAACGAGCACTCAACAAGTAATCGATGAACATTCGACGAATCTTCAGGGAATAGTCGACGAGCGCTCACCCCCGGAAGGGAATGGAAGGGCTCTAGAAGGGAAAGGATCTAATACATATGTCGTCAGTGGCACTGACTCCGCCTCTAATACTTCTAAATTAAATTGTCCTCATGAACAGATTGTCAATCTTTATCATGACGTCTTACCAATGTGTCCAGAGGTGCGTATTTGGAATAAGACCAGAAGAAGTTACTTACAGCAACGTTGGAAGGAAGATTCAAAACACCAGGTTATTGAATTTTGGAAAAACTATTTTGAATACGTTAAACAATCTAATTTCTTAACTGGGAAAACATCAGGCAAAGAAGATAAACCGCCTTTCATCGCTGACTTGGAGTGGCTAGTCCGCCCAAATAATTTCGTCAAGATTATTGAAGGAAAATACCATCATAAGGCACTTACATGAACCAAACAGAAGACAATATCTTTTATGCAGAACGAGCTGTCTTAGGAGCTTTGTTACACGATAACACTACTTGGGATGATATCGGCGATTATTTGCAAACAGAGGATTTCTCATTACATCTACATCAGGAAATATACCGCACCATCCGTGACTTAATCACAAAAAACGAAACAGCAGACATCATCTGTGTTTCACAACATCTTAAAACTGAAAAAAGCGAAAAGAATGACGGCGCATTTATTGAATTGTGTGAAATCGCCAAAAGTCATTTCACAACTGGCAGCATCAAATCTTATGCAGAAATTGTTAAGCAAAATAGTATTGATCGCAAAATACTACAAGCTGCTCAAGACATGATTTTTAATGTAGAACAGCAAAAGGAAAATAGACTTGATCATGCCCAGCAGAAATTACAAGAAATAGCAGAACAAGTACCACACAACATTACCTTAGCTACAGATATCTTAAGCGATATTATTTCCACAATTAACGATCGTGCCCAGCAACAGAAAGAGATTACTGGCCTTTCTACAGGCTTTCTCGAGTTAGACAAGATAACCCATGGGTTGCATGGCGGTGAGCTTATAATTCTTGCTGGACGCCCTAGTATGGGCAAGACCCTGCTTGCAATGAATATTGCAGAACACGCGTCTATCATTCACAAGCACTCAGTTGCAATATTCAGCCTAGAAATGCGAAGTCAGGAATTAATAGAACGTTCTTTGGTAAGCATCACAAAAATTGATGCCTCGCTAATGCAGTCGGGCAAACTAAGCCAGGATGATTTTAAAAAAATCTCAGAAGCTCTCGTCCTATTCCATGGAAGCAAGTTATCCGTCGATGACAGAGCCTGTATAAGCGCTTCTGACATAAGGGCAGCTTGTCGTCGCATCAAACGAGAACACGGCTTAAATCTCGTTGTTGTTGATTACATCACCCTAATGGGAGGAGAGGGAGAGAATGAAACGATACGAATTAGCAATATCTCTCGTTCTCTTAAACTACTGGCACGCGACTTGAACATTCCGGTCATTGCTATCTCGCAACTCAATAGGAGCGTTGAGCAACGTACTGATAAACATCCTTGCATGGCAGATCTACGTCAAAGTGGCGCTATTGAACAAGATGCTGATCTGATTTTATTTATCTATCGTGATGAGTTTTACCATAAACACACACTTCGAAAAGGCATTGCGGAACTTATCATCGCAAAACATCGCAATGGATCTTTAGGCACGATCAATCTTACCTTTAATGGGAAATATTGCAGATTCGACAATTACACTCCTTCGCCAATTATTTCTGATCAAGCTTTTCAAAATCAGAGACAGCAATTTGTTTATTAACCTGATATTCATACTAAGGAATAACTATGGATAAGCAACCAGAAACTTCCGATTTTAAGTCAGAAAAAACGACACAACCTTCAGAAAGTGAGTCCTATGCGATATATGCCCTTCTCCCTGAAAAACCAGCATTAACTGCAATCAAAAACATTATCTTTGATCCGTCCACTGCAGAAAAAATTAATTCATGTGATCTGGTAAAGGAGATCCGAAAAGAAGTTCGTGAAATACAACATGGAAATTTTAAAAGCATAGAGCGACGTCTTCTTTCTCAAGCAATAGTGCTTTCTAGTGTTTTCGATAGAATGCTCGCACAACTAGGATCAGCGAAATTTACTAACCAAGTACAAGTATTTGGGCATCTTGCTCTTAAGGCTCAAGCCCAGTGCCGGGTAACATTAGCCACGTTGGCTGATCTTAGAAATCCACAAAAAACCACGTTCATTAAACAGCAAAACAATGCTGTCAATCAGCAAATAAATACTGAGGTAAAATCTGAAAATCCAAGAAATTTTAAAAATTCTTCAAACGAACTTTTAAGTGAGAAAAAGCATGAGGCAATGGACTTTAGAGGAGCGCAAGGTGCAGTCGGAGTTAATTCGTCGGTGGAAACCATGGAGACGGTCAACAGGGGCAAAAACAGCTGAAGGCAAAGCGATTAGCAAAATGAATGCATATAAGCATGGGGGAAGACGTGCCGAGGTTAAGGTAATCGCGAAGTTAATAACAGAATGTAAGAAAGAATACACATGGATAATAGATTTCTTCTAAGGGGTATTTTGTTTTTAATTAATTTGGCAGATTCCAAGCCTTGATCTGTATATCTTGATCTGTATATAATGTGTGCAATTCTTAATACCTATGATATGTTTAAATGTGATCATCGCGGGCAGATGGTGGTTCTGCGTATCTGGAGCTAAATGTTTTATCTGAGAGGAGTTTCCATGAAAATCGGTATTAAATCCAATACGGTTATCCTAATGGTTACATTTGTTTCGACCGCCTTCGGAGATTCTCCATTTTATCTGGGTGGCGGGGCGATCGGGCCCAGAAGTTCTCTTTCTCTCAAATTTAAAGATCACGGTATACGAACTAATTGGTACTATTACGACGTGACCTGCATTATTGAAAATCCTAATTACTATAGGCAACATCCCGTTGTCATTAACGTGCCTGAAGGAAGAACGACTTCCGTAAATAATAAATCCACCATTCATGGTAATGCCAAGCTAGACAAGTTAGTAAACACCTATGAGGCTCGTGAGCTTCGTCCTTCAGATTCCCATTATCCAACAGAACGGCCAGCAGAACTGTTTTTTCAGAATTTTGACTCTGTGGATTCCGTAACAGTCAAAGACTGTTACGCAACATATTCTGTAAATTGAGAATGAACATGGAGAGTAGCGTTAACATATTTGCCTTCGCCGATACTTCACAAACAACAGGGCGAACCTGCCAGCGAACTGTAATTACTCAAGATCCTTCGGTCAGCTGTTCTACATCCAATAAATACACTGTTGTAGCTGAACGTGTTCCTGGACAAACCAGTAATAATGAAATGTGATTTGCAATCGTCCCGTACATAGAATGACGATGGGACACTCCTGGGGCACTCAGAAGTAAATAACAGCGATACCTAGCCACAGCACCCAACATAAATTACAGTCCAACTTATTGATTTAATTACTGTTATTTGTTTTGACTGATTGCCATTTATTGCTTGAGCATGATTCGTAATCAGTAGGTCCGCAGTTCGACTCTGCGCATCGGCACCATCCGCCTTCGCTAAAGCTGTGGTAGCATGAATTTTAAAAATCCCCCGAATAACTGTAATTTTCTTTTGGTGCTACCCTTAAAATCCAAAGACCACATCCCTAACCCAAAAGTTTGTATCCATCTATTGACTAAATAGATACAAATAGCTATACTTTGTATCTATTTCTCCATACGATGGATACAAACCTATGAAACCAACTGAAATAGGCGCTCTTAGAAAACAACCTCAAGGCTTTAACGCTTTTATACCGCACCCCTTTCCACCTAAAGACGGTTTTGAATTTAGCCCTGAGCTATTAGTAAAAAGTGAAAAAGCAACAAGGCTACTAGGAAAGCTTGATGGGGTGACAAAACGACTCCCTGATATCGATTTTTTCCTGCTGATGTATGTACGCAAAGATGCTACTTCCTCAAGTCAAATTGAAGGAACGATGGCAACGATGATTGATGCAATCGAATCAGAAGTTAAAACAAATACCGACAGCTCCTCTGATGTAGATGACATATTGCATTACATTCATGCCATTAACTACGGCATGAAACGAGTCACTCAGGATAATTTCCCTCTTACTCTACGCTTTATTAGAGAGCTCCATAACAAACTAATGGATAATGCACGGTCAACTCATTTTTCCGATCCTGGAGAATTCAGAAAAAGTCAGAATTGGATAGGCGGCACTCGACCAGACAATGCTCGTTTTGTTCCTCCACCTATTGCCGAAATGAAAACTGCACTGAGCGAACTAGAAAATTTTTTTCATGCAGAAAATACTATACCCACCGTCATAAAAGCAGGACTCATCCATGCACAATTTGAAACGATCCATCCTTTTCTAGATGGTAATGGAAGAACAGGACGAATGTTAATTACATTTTATTTGTGGAAAGAAGGTTTTTTGGAATATCCAGTTTTATTTCTATCATCTTACTTCAAAAAATATCAGCCAGTTTATTATGAAAAACTCACAGCCTATCACAACGGAAAAGTTTCTGAATGGTTAGCGTTCTTTCTTGAGGGTGTTATTGAAATAGCAAATGAAGCCATTGCTATCGTCGACAACATTACCAAATTGCGCGAAAAAGATATGCAAAAAATACAAGCGCTAGGAAAGCGATCCGCTGAAAGCACCATAGCTGTTTTGCCTGAGTTATATAAACAGCCTATCGTTAATAATAGGCTTATTCAAAAATGGACTGGCTATACTAGAAAGGGTGCACAAATGGTTATTGATCGATTAATTGAAATTAAAATTCTTACACCGAAAGATAAAAATAAGAAATATGGACAGTCTTATGTTTATAAAAAATATTTAGATATTTTTGGCAGAGATAAAAAACTATCATGAAAAAATCTTATGAAGTCTTGCAGTATTATGAGTTAGCTTCAAAGGAATTAAGGAGCACTGATTTTTTCTCTGATAAAAAATATGGAAATTTAGAATGGCCAACAATTTAAAGATCGAAAAAGTTAAAAATAAAAAGGAACTTCGTTTAAGAAGACTTCTTCAACTGTATCAACACGACTGGAGCGAAATAACTGGGGAGGGTCACATAAGTAATAAAGGACTCTATACGCATATCAATTTAAATAAATTCTGGAAGTATCCAAAAAGCCAAGCCTTCATTATTAAAGTTTCTGGTGAAATTGCCGGTTTTGTGATGATTAAAAAACACAGTTATCTAATAAATGAAAAGCCCTCTATGGTTATAGATGAATTTTTTGTGTTACGTAATTTTAGAAAACAAAAAATCGGCACAGAAGCTGCTATGAGAATATTCAATCTCTTTCCTGGTCGCTGGCAAGTTGCTGAAATGCACGTGAACAAAAGGGCTCAAAAATTTTGGAATAAAATCATTTCAATTTACACAGGGAATAACTACAAAGAAACAATTGAAAATAGTAAATTATGGCGTGGGCCTGTTCAGATTTTTAATTCGTAATCAGTGTCCGCAGTTCGACTCTGCGCATCGGCACCATCCGCCTTCGCTAAAGCTACGTCGTGGCGGATATAAATTTAAATAATTTATTTTTTATTTTATTTGACGTGCAAGCATATCCGCCAACCATCCTGTCATAAATTTTTTTGCTTGCGTATTTAATTGTTTAGCATATTTTTTTGTGTCTTTTCTGAGTTGATGAAGTGAAATATTTTCTAAATCTAATTCACTTACATATGCAATAAACCATTTTTCTAATTCTTCTCCATCAACTTCTGGGTGAAACTGTATGCCAAGTGTAAAATTATCATAAATAAAAGCTTGGTTATTACATATTGGCGTGGAAGCACACAAAATACTTTTGTCAGGCAAACTGAAGGTGTCACCATGCCAATGAAAAACGGGAGTCGACTCTAAATACTTAAAATAATTTTTCTTTCCTTCCTCAGTAAGAGAAAGCTTAGACCAACCAATCTCTTTACTTTTTCCCTGAGTCACTTTTGCTCCCAACACCAGAGCAATGAGTTGAGCGCCTAAACATATACCTAAAGTGGGTTTTCGCGCTTGAATCCGTTTTTTTAAAATATGAATTTCATCTTTTAAAAAAGGATATCTATCCTGATCATTAGCGTTTAAAGGCCCCCCCAAAATAATCAGAAGTTCAGGATTGATTCTCTCAATAGAAAATAAATCATCAACCCCTGCTTCTAAATAATTAAGTTGATAGCCTGCGTCAAGCAAGCATTCTGAAAAAACACCTAAATCTTCAAAGGCAATATGTCTTATTATCGTCGCATTTAACATCATTTTTCCTCTTTTTAATTTTAGTTAATTACTCCACAAAACGTTCTCATACAAAAATAACTTATCAAATCACACCTCCTACAATCTGCATAAACAAATTATGCACATATAAACTGGTCTTGCTACGCTTTAGTAGATACATGGAATAGAGAGACCTAAAAGTTATTCATCAAGGTATCGTTTTTTACTTCTCAAAAATTTTATTTTCCCGTGTCGCTTCTTTTTATTAAGGCGTTTTTCAATAGACGTTTTTGTAGGTTTGATTTTTTTTCTTTTTTTTGGAATTGAACTTGCGCGTTTTATCCATTCGTATAAACGATGTATGGCGTCTCGTTTATTGTGTTCTTGAGTGCGGAAACGAGTCGCTTTAATGATTAATTCCCCATCGTGAGTAATTTTGTTAGCTGCCAAAACCAACAAACGCGCGCGAACTGTTTCAGGTAATGAAGGGGAATGAACAATATCAAAACGCAACTGTACTGCCGTTGCCACTTTATTCACGTTTTGTCCGCCTGGCCCAGACGCACGAATAAAAGTGAGCCGAATTTCCTCTGGATTTAAAGAAATCGTGGAGGCGATTTTCACGCGTGACTTATCATCGTCGCAGTTAACATCGTTTTTCCTCTTTTTAATTCTAGTCAATTACCCCACAAAACATTCTCATGCCACCGCCTCCTAATTGTGGTGTATCACTGTAGGTATCTCCACCTGAGTGAATCATCAAGGCATGCCCCTTTATTTGCGAAAGCGAAGTTAAACGGGGTGCTAAAACAGGAAGGCTCGCCACTCCGCTGCTATCAACATACAACACAGGTAAATCCCCTAAATGACCTGCAGCATTATATGGCCCTAAATGATGCCCTGTATTTTGTGGATCAAGATGCCCACCCGCTGCCATCCCTTGATCTGCACAGCTAGGATATTCATGGATATGAAATCCATGTATTCCCGCAGGGAGTGAATGTAAAGCAGGAAAAAACAATAATCCGTAGGGAGAGAATTGAATCCTCACCTGTCCCACAAGCTGATTATTTCCCTGCGCCGATACGTCATACATCGACACAACTATCGTTTCAGCAAATAAAGATTTTAAAAAAAACGTTATCACCCCTAAAATGAAAAGTTTTCTCAACATACTCACCTCCTATTGCAATCCAAACTTC
>Ga0155457_130_pt1 | contig 22416 bp, 13 predicted proteins | sample RifCSPhighO2_12_FD_107115 | JGI IMG/M metagenome (GOLD analysis project Ga0155457, IMG submission 107115) | Gammaproteobacteria bacterium RIFCSPHIGHO2_12_38_15
CATGTATACGGGGATCATTGAAGGCATCGGTCCGCGCTATTGCCCTTCCATTGAAGATAAAATTATGCGTTTTGCAGATAAAACATCGCATCAAATTTTTCTTGAACCTGAAGGTTTAGAAACAACAGAATATTATCCCAATGGGATTTCCACGAGCCTGCCTTTTGACGTTCAACTGTCATTAGTGCGCTCCATTCAAGGTTTAGAAAATGCAACGATCATACGACCTGGTTACGCCATTGAATACGATTATTTTGATCCTCGCGATTTAAAACCTTCACTGGAAACAAAAACAATTGAAGGTTTATTTTTCGCAGGTCAAATTAATGGAACAACAGGCTATGAAGAAGCTGCAGCACAAGGTATTTTAGCGGGCATGAATGCCGCGTTATCTATAAAAAACAAAGCGCCTTGGTATCCACGACGAGACGAGGCGTATATAGGTGTTCTTGTGGATGATCTCATTACGCTAGGCACACAAGAGCCTTATCGCATGTTCACAAGTCGTGCTGAATACCGTTTATTATTACGCGAAGATAATGCAGATTTACGTTTAACAGAACGCGGTTATCAATTAGGTTTAGTCGATGACACACGCTGGAGTATTTTCCAAAAAAAACGAGAATCAATTGAAAAAGAGAAAGAACGATTAAAAACAACGTGGTTACAGCCCCAATCATCCACGGCAAAAGCATTTGAAGAAAAATTCAATCAACCCTTGATTCGAGAATACAATCTCACTGAACTGCTAAGACGACCAGAAGTCAATTATATTGAATTATTAAATTTATTTGATAATGAAAACATGGTTCCTGCTTTTATTTCAGAACAAGTTGAGATTCAAATCAAATACGAAGGTTATATTGAACGACAAACTGCAGAAATCGCAAGGTCACAGCGCAATGAACAATTACCTATTCCTGAAAAATTTGATTATACAAAAGTAACGGGTTTGTCCGCTGAAGTTATTCAAAAACTCGGCCAAACTCGCCCTAGCACATTAGGACAAGCATCTCGTATTTCAGGTGTCACGCCTGCGGCTATTTCTTTACTGTTGGTTTATTTGAAGCGTCATGAGCGCTAGTACTGTAAAGTGCCCTTACGCATCCTTGAAAAAATCATCTAAAGTAACTACGCCGCTGATAATATCTTCTGCATAAGCGTTATTTTTAATTCCATTTACAGAAACAAACGAAAGAAATAATTGCTTTTTAGTTCGTGTCTGTTCTTTAAATACTTCCATTTTTCGCTTTAAATCTTCTACATATTCTTTCGTGAGGATAAAGGGTTCATTACTATATTTTATTTCACAAAGGGTAATAGCATCATCTTTTCGTGAAAATAATAAATCAATCTGTGCGCCACGTGTTTTTACACCTTTGCGCGGAACATAACGCCATGTGTTTGCAATTGCATCTGGCGTAATTGAAAGTGCTTTTCGAATAGCAGAAATATGCTTGTAACAAACTGCCTCAAATGCATAACCTAGCCAATTATTCCATTCGGGTGTTTTTTGCATTGCTTGCCAGTTTCCTTTATCTAAGGATTTTTTCTGTAATGTTTTTTTAATGGGTGCAATCCATTTCAGATAAAAATAGGTATATTCGTCGACGAGTCGATAATAAATACCCTGCCGCTTGTGAGAATGCGGCATAAAACTCATAATAAAACCTGTTTCTTCCATATCCCTTAATGCTTTAATACCCACACTTCCCATCACTGATTTACCTACAGCCTTTAATAATTCACGTTGTCCGATACCATACCGTCGACTAGCAATGATCTTTATCAATTGTAAATAGGCGTCTGAATGATCAAATAAAGAAGAAAACAAATTATCAAATTCCTCTAATAAAATGCTTTTTTCTGTGAATGCAAGTTTCTCAATAATCTGTGCTGCTGATAGTCCTTTTTTAATGTGGGATAAATAGTAAGGGACACCGCCTGTGATCATGTAAATCATTAAAATTTGTTGGTTCTTAAGTTTTACACCCTGGCTATCTAAAAAACGTTTTGTATCAGAAAGCCTAAAAGGCTCTAAATAAATTTTTTGTGTGATGCGATTATGTAGCCCGCCTTTATTGTTAACAATGTTTTTTATTACCCAAGAAGCGCTGGAACCACATACAATAAGCTTTATTCGTTTATCGCAAGACCAATATTGATTCCAGTAATAATCTAACTCTTGTAATAACATAGATTTTTTTGTCGCCATCCAAGGTAATTCATCAAAGAACAATATTATTTTCTTATCTTTTGTTTGCTTATTAATGGCTTGGGTTAAAATATTAAAAGCTTCGCCCCAATTTTTTGGAGCAATAAGAGATGCACCACCATAAAATACATGCCCTATTTGTTGTATGAAATGCACTAACTGTTTTGCACGCGAACCATCCTTAGAGCCAGTGATATTAAAAAACAAAGCCTTTTTCCCTTCAAAAAACTGACGAATGAGGTATGTTTTTCCAACCCGCCGCCTTCCATAAAGCGCCAAAAACTCTGGTTTATTAGAACTATAAAGCTGCTCTAAAGTAGCAATTTCTTCGTCTCGCCTAACTAAATTCATGGATGCCTTTGTGCTAGTGTTCGTTTTATCATATTATTATAAGTAGAGCACTAAATCAATAAAGTCGGGTTAGTAATCGTTGTATCATATCTTGATAATTAGAGCACTAATGCAAATAAAGAATTACAACAATTGAAATTGATAGATAAAATGATCTTTGTTTTTAAATTAAAGGGATAGGTAGCCTTATCTTCTGTTCTTTCAAAGTCATCGGTATATGTTTTTTGGTTTACTTGAGGCGTCATGAACGAACGACTAACTAGGGATGATTTGCCGCCGCTAACTTGGGTTCAACAGGGGCTTTCCGCAGGAGCGCTATTTCCTTTCCACTCTCGCTTGGAAGGGAGGGTTGAAAAAAGCGTCCGGAGGTCGCTGCACTGGAAGAAGAATGAGTGTACCTTACTAAAGCATGGTTTTGTTCAAGCAAGAATTTAATATCATCCAAAACATCACTGTCTATGATATTTCCCTGAAGATCCATCTGGGTCAGCGTGCCATTGACTGTTGGGTTTTGGGCTAACATACGTAAGCCCATATGACCGGTTATGTTCAGGGTCATCACATCCTCCATCGTGTTATCCCCTTTCAGGGCGTCGATTAATGCACGTGCGCCAGCATCGCCTATCTTGTTGCCTTTAAGATCCATCTGAGTCAAGGTGCGATTCTCTTTCAGAGCCTCAGCTAACGCACCTGCACCCGCATCGCTTATCTGATTGAAGCCCAGATCTATCTGGGTCAAGGTGGAATTTATTTTCAGAACTTCAGCTAACGCACCTGCACCAGCGTTGCCTATCTTGTTGCCCTTAAGATCCATTCGAATCAAGGTACGATCCTCTTTCAGAACCTCCGCTAACGCACGTGCACCCGCATCGCCTATTTGATGCCTCCTAAGATCCATCTTAACCAACTTGCGATTCACCAAATCTTGCAAGTTAACAAACAAAAGAGGCGCCTCGTTAGCTGACATACCTGCCTGGATTAAGCAGGCTTCCCCTCTTTTTACTGTCGTCATGCCTTGCAATTGTCCTGAACCATTGCAGTCTAATGAGGGCGACCTTAGCCAACTCAACACTGTCATAACGTCTGTTAATCCTTCTTCTGTAAGCAAGGGATTATGGCTAACATCCAAATGCGTTAAAACGTCACTTCTAGCAGCAAAGACTCGCAAAGCATCACACCCACTCGCCTTAAGAACAGCCAGTTTTGGCATGACAATTCTTATATTTTGCAATTGCGTGCACCCAGTGATCTCTAATTTTTGTAAGCGCGTCCAATCTGCAGCAATTTCCCCAAATTCACTATCCGTTATTTTTTCAGCCCTTATTAACTTCAGTGAATGTAAGTTTTTACTTTGGGTACGCAATTCATTCAAATTTTTCGAAGACTCAAGGCATAAATGCCGTAGATTTTCTGCGACGATATTGATTAATTTTAGTTGAGGACAGTGAGCCACCGTTAACTGCGTCAACGAAGGATACGTATAACGATACTCATAGCCCCAAGCGGTTATTTTTTCAAGATTAGGTAAGTTATCGATAATGATCACAGCTAAACGAGGACAATTTTTTCCTAACATAATAAAACTATCTTGTCCTAGCAAGGCACAATTTTCTAATTTAATGACCCCCAGATCAGGAAAATGACTGATGATTTTTTCGAACTGCTCATCACTTAATGTTTTAGCGCCGATGATATGCAGTTTTTTAATAAAGAAAAAACTTTTCCCCAACAGATTTATTAATCCCTCAATAAAGAGTTTTTCATCAATGTTAATTTGGCTGAAATCAAGTCGTTGAAAAACAAAATTAAACAAGGAGCGTTGTCTTGCTTGCCATTTTAGTCGCAATGGAAGATCAGCATCAGAAGGCCGCGCTTGCGTATCTTCTTGTAGCAATGTTTGCAAGTAAGAGAAATCCCCTCTTCGCATCGCTTGCAGGGCTTGTCGCACCGCTTGATGAACAGCCCAGGTTGTTTCAAGCTCGGTGCACGCATCAACTGATATTGGACTTTCACTGGCAACACCATAAGGTAATTGTTTCTGCTCGAAATCTTCTTTTTTACGACAATCCCCCAAAAGATGATGCAATAACAATACCGTGCTTAAACTCTTATGATGCTGGGTAACAACAACGCGCGGAGCCGCACTGGCTTTTTCAGATGTCGCTACGGGTGTTTCTTCGATAGTTTCAGTTTCAACGATGTCATACAGGCCTGTCGTAATGACTTTAAAGCGTTCGGCAGGTGTTGCATATTCATCGAAAGCTCGTTGATATAATGCACCCAATGCCGGTTCAAGATAATTTAATAAATCGCGGTGACTAACGCGTCTGCTTCCTTGTCTTTCATCTCGAATAAATTTTTGTAACTCGATCAGTGCGTAATAACTCTGTTGTAAAGCTTCAGGTCGCATCCGCATTTTGAGCATGCTTGCCTCGGTTTTTTCACCCGCTCCCATGCGTTTGATATAACGTTCCTCCAGATTTTCCAAACCTTGAAGTTGCCGATTATAATCGGCCATGTCGGCTAAAAAAACTCGAAATAACGTTTCGGCTGGTAGGGCTAAAAACTGGGTTAAGACGTCATTCTCCACCGGTTCATCCATCTCTGGCATACAAAATAATATATTCTTGATGCCGATACGATGACGTATTTTACGACCTTGTTCAGAAGGCAGCGTTTGAGGAGGAAAGAAAGCCCGACCCAATATCTCTTCTTGGTCGATGGATTGCACACTGCCCTCCGGGCTCAAAATATAATTATCGCTTTTTGCATCGCCTAAGTATGAAACAAGCGCAAAAATAACTTGCCAACTAAATGTTTTTTGAAAAATCTTCGGATCAAATTGCGCATCTTGCTTTTTTTGTTGAGTCACAAGTTCATTTGATTGAGAGAAAGAGTTTAAGGTGGAGCCAGGTAACGTGGCCGTCACTAAAACAGGGTAAAACCTCACTTCACTTTCACCCCGCATCATGCGAAACCACAACAAGCGTGAGGCATGCCAAGAACCGGTGAGATGCCATTGTAAACTTTTAGCCGCAATCTCATAAGCTGGAAGACCCGGATGGGCTTTTAAATGCAGCCCTGGCAAACTTGATGAACCAGGCAAACAATTAACGGGGGTTTTGCTTGCCGCATATTTCGCGTGTCTTTTAAGCTGGCCCTGCTCATCTAGCAAAGCCAGTGCCTGTGCATTCAAACACCCTAAGCTAACAAACCCTTGAGCATCATGACTGACTACTTCCACATGAAAACTGTGATTGAGCTGGGGAATCTCATCACCTTCTGTTACCCACAGACTATTCTGCTGAATCAACCAATTTTTAATTTCTGTAGGAATATGAAGTAAAAACTGCTCCGATCTCAACAATGATTCCAAGCTGTTATGTAATGTCTCTGAGGGAAAGAAAGCGCGAAGCAAATATCTATAGAGATAATCCACTACCCCTTCTTTTGGATAGTCTTGTTTAACCGCTAATAAAGCTTCACAAAAGGGTTTTAAGTGAGTTTCAAATAAAAGAACTTCCTCTCCATTACGCTGAGTCAATCTATCACGATGAACAAATAAGGCGTCTAGAAGACGGTTTGAGGCCGTTCCTAGTGAAAGATTGACTTCACAACAGCCCACAGCAAAGCGCGCTTCCTGATCTGTCAATAAGCTCAGGGTTAAATACGAGGTGTAATACCTGGCCTTTAAAAGCGGTGTTGTCGCTTGCTGGCTCCCTACATAGAAAAATTGATGAATCACACGATGTAACTGAGCCGCCTCCTGTGTATGCTCCTCAGCCCATCGACTCCATAAGTCAGGAATGTTTATTTGCAAAGCTTGCTGAGCAAGATCCAAAATTTGCTTTTCTAGTTCTGGCAGTGTGACGCCTTCATACGAAATTAACGCTAACTTGTTTAAGCGTTTAGTTAAATACAGAGACAAAAGTGTTCGCGCTTCCTTATGATAATTCGGATTGTGTGTATAGGCTTGATACGCCCCTAACAATCCTTTAAACAGCTCTACTATTTTATCCACTTCTATCTTTTCTACAGAAGGTTGTTCGAAGAAAAACAATCGCTCAACTAAGGTTAAAAATGCAGGATGGGAAGGATTTTTCATTAACTCTTTGCAAGTATGGAGTCCTAAATAATGCAACGACGCCATCTCACCTTCTTTCCAATGCGCTTCAATAAAATGGACGATACCCAACGGAGATTCAGACGAACCCAAAAAAGCCAAACTACGCAGCTCAATAGAACGTGCATACAGCGTAATACAACGTAGTACATCCAATAAGCCGTAACTTAAAGTTTGATTGCCAGTTTTTATCGCCTCAGCAAGTGTTTTTTGCAGCTCAAGCAAGCGCGCCTTCGTTTGATTCTCATCAATGGTTTGAATTAATGTGCTGCCTATTGATCGCCAACAAAGCAAATCTAGATAATTAAGATCACTAAGTTGCTGAAAAGCTTTGAAACCTGATTTCAATACCCCCGGTATGGCTTTTATGGAGTTAGCTTCCAACTCTGCTGATCGCACTGTACTCGGCAGAGCATTGAAATCTCCCGCCAAACATTTTAAACCTTCACATGCTTGAATAAGCTCATGCTCAATCGCATCGCTTAAATCTTTATAAAAATTGTCTCTTGACCTTCTATTGGGATAAAATTTTCTTGAAAGTGTCGTGAGGTTTTTACAGGCAGTTTCAACTTTTGCTTGCTCGAATACGCAATCCTCTGGTGCCTTAAACCTCTCTTTTAAGCTGCGCCAGCCTGTCTTCAGGTATAAGGTTTCCATTAAAGAAGTCAGCGGGCCACGCTTTTCTTTTGTGCCAGCTACCTCTGTTTCAACGCCCTTCGCTTTGGCAGCTAATTTCTGTTGCACCAAGATGTCAATATATAACCTCAACACACGGGCATGTTGTAATGCAAATGGATATTCTTCCCCTCCTATAAAATCCGAACTAACATCAGGCGTTGCCAACTGTTCTAGTAAAGCTTTTATTACTCTTTTTCTTTGATCTAACTTTAGAAATCCACTAAAGCCTAATTCATACAATTCATCTAATACTTCTGCCTGGATATGACTCTCATTTGGGTTAAAACGTAACAACAAGCGATTTAACTCTATATTGACTAATTTTTTATAGTATTTCTGGACAGTTAGAAGCTCCTTATTAACTGAATCATTAGCATGCGCTACTCGATGATATTGATTAATATCGGACAGAAGTGACCAGGGACATTCTTCTGGCTTGAGAAAGTTATCTACCGTTTTAGTAGCAGCGCCTGATAGCAATTGTTTTAATTTATCAAACACCTTTTCCGCCTCAACTTTATTTTTTACTTGAGCTAATTCAATAATTATTTGACGTAAACGCCCAGTGAAGCTGTCTTTACTGACTTGTCTCTCAATGTCTTCTAATCGCGTCTCGTGATCATCCAGTAAAATCTCTTGCGCTTCTTGCTTTATTTCCAAGCGATTAACACGCGAGCTTAGTGCCCTTAACTGATCCCTTAATTGAAATAAACAAAATTGCTGCTGCTCAATACGCTTCTGCTGTTCTCCTGATATTTTCTGTATTCCCAACAAATGTATTAACACGCTTTCCTTTAAGTTGATTAGCTGAGCTTGCATTTCTTCATTTAAATTTTTTATCTTGTGATCAAATTCGTCTTGTTTAGCTAAGAGCGCAAGCAATTTTTCTCTTTGTGTTTTCATTTCTCGACGCAGTCTATCTAGCTTTTCAGAAGTTGCATCGCTTTCTGAAAATGCTTTTAAAGAGTCAACTTCTAATTTAAGATTTGCTAATTGTTCATTGATTAAATCGATTTTTTCATAGTGCCCAAGCATCTCTTTATCTAATTCATCTAGCCGTTTTAGCAATTCAAAAAGCATTTTTTCTTGAGACTGCTGAATGTCGATCAGGGATACACTTTCACTCTCACAACGTACCGTTTCCAAATAATAGGCATACGCCCACTGCGTGCCTAAGCATTCACAACTGGAAAATCGACTGTTTTGCAGATTGGCATAACACCACTGTGTTTGATGAAACGTAACCTGCTCAAAATGAACAGCCTGGGCGCTCGCATACGTTAAATTAGCACGAGTAAAATTAGCAGAACGTGTCGCTGTGATATCCACAAACTTTGTTCCATGCAAGCGTGCATCAACAAACTGAGTCTGACTGATATCGCCATAAAGCGTAGCGCCACTAAAATCTACCCCGCTAAAGTTTCCTCCTTTTAAACAAATTTCTTTAAGATCACCTGAAAAAACAGCACGCTTTATCCCAGCAAAACGTTGTGGGTCATACCTTCTTAAAAAATCATGGAAGCTGATTATCAGCGGTGTTGTTTTAGAATCCGAAGAAGAGCAGGCTGAATTCACACTTTGGAGATAAGCCGTAATATCCTCATGCGTAACAAGCTGTTCTGCTAGAGAATAAGCAGTTGATACCTCTAATACTTGGGCGGAATTAATGGGTGATAACGAAGTTGTATTGACTTGACCAAACCCTGTCGATAAGCGTGCATAGCCGTATTTCGCAAGGCCTTGTTTTGTTATTTTTGTTTTGATCTGAGCCTTAAACAGGGTTGGATCCTTCCCCTCACCATGAAATAATCTTCCATCAACCGTTTGCAAGCCAAAACGACAATAGGCCCCTTCCGCCGTCAAAATTGTATTTGCATCGTTCCCTTTTCCTTTTAGACGGTTGTTATGAAACCCTTCTATTCCTTTACCTGATCGACCTTCAATAACACCGCGCAGTAAATTTTGTCGAGTGATCGCTTCTTCTTTGTGGCTCAATAAAAAATAAATAATTCGACTGGCACCTACCCGCGCAAAAGGAATGATGCCCTCTTGCACGTCATCGCTTAAGCGATGCTCAATGAATACAGCGTGGCTACGAGCAATTTCACGCGCCACATCCTCCACAAAAAAAGACAAACCAAAAAAATCAAGCACGGAAGCGCTATCACTGAGTTGCGCTTGTTTTGTTTGATGATAATGATCATGCGCAGCAACAATAATTTTATGTGCTAGCAAAACTATTTGTTGTGCTACGTCAGGCAAAAAATCCATTACCGTCGCCACCCCCTCTAAAAGGGTGTCACCCAAGTTTGTTTTTCTTTTTGCACGCCCAGAGGCAACATCCATCACAAACTTGAGTTCTTTTATGAATTCTTCAACAAACGTTTTAACGTAGCAATCAGATTTGCTTTGTAGGATAGGTAGTAATTTCAAATTAACCTCCTAAGATTTTTTTGATTTAGGTTTTAGGCTTATAATTAAAATCTGCTAATAAATCTTCTGTGGCTTCTCGAGTCGCTCTTAGCTTTTGTGTTGTCGCTGTACCAAAAATTGAATGTTGTCCCTTAAGTAACTTACAAAGATCTCTATCCTCATTTCGATAGTAATAAATCAATCCAAAGATCAGTGTCGTTAAACCCGGGATAATAAACAATAAGACATCATTGATGATCGCACGTTTTGTTTGCGATAAATGCTTGTCTCGGCAAAGGTTAGCACTTTCTTTCATATCATCTAATAATTGAAAACAAGTTTGTTTAAATTGAGGGAAATTTTTTGTTCTTTCCTCCTGTGGCTTTGTATAAAATAAAAAAATCGCTTCATTAAATTTTTTCGCCTTTCTTCTGAGTAGAGTAAATAAATTATATTTTTTTTCTGCATAGTAACCCGTCGTGTCCTCATGTCGAGACTTGTGCCCCTCCCATTCTTTATCAGAATCCGATGTAAGCTTAAAAGCCCTGCCAAACTTGTTAAATACTTGCAGTAATTTAATAAAGTGCAGCATCTCAGTATCTTTTTGTACGCCAAGTAATAATTGCTGATTATTTTCATGCTCCCTAACCCAAAAAAATATTTTCTCTAGCTTAAATAACGTAAACCCTTGCGGTTTCTTACTGACTAAATACTCTGCCATTTCAGTGCCATTACGAATACTCGCAAAATGATCTTTTATCACCGGCCGTGGTGACAGAGGATCACGCTTTATCGCATCAGCCACTGCTTGTTTAGCAAAGGAAAAATTAGCTTCCGTTGTCAACTCCAGTGCTTGGCAAACATCATTTTTATCCGTATAAGTCATTGTCATTTCTTGTTCTATAGCGGGATAGACAGGCGCAGGTGCTCCCATCCCCCACCACGCTCTTTGGTAACTCTCTTCCTCCATATAAGCCTTCAATGCATTCAAATCGGCATAGTTTCCCAAGTTCAGCCTCTGACTCTTCTCAGATCTTCCATCCCTCCATTCGCAAAATAAACGCTTATTGATATCTGTGCATTCAGGCGCAAGCTTGTAGACAACAATCTCTGGTAATAACGCCTCATCACCATTCGCTGTCATCAGCTCATTGATTTCGCTATCCGTCAACTTATTATAATAATCAATTTTCGGTGTAATCTTGGGATGCAAAGAGGTGTTTCTACTATCATTAGGATTTGAGAACATCTCAAACCTCCAAACCATCGGTTCAGGCTCAGACGATTGACTAGAGGTAGGGGGTGGCGTTTCCATTTTTACGGGATACTTCTGTTTAAGCAAGGCTTGCAAGCCTTGCATATTCTTAATTGGAACCTTAGTTACTGTCCCTATCCCATTAATATAAAAAAACCCTTGTGGCGCACCTGTGATAAAAATAAAGCTATTATTATACATGCCATTATAAATTTCCTTATCTCCTGGTAAGCTCGGCATCCAGAAAAACTTAAGCTCATGAGGGGCGCCATGTTCCTGCTTCCCAGAAAAATAAAAATTAGGATCTTTAAAAATATATTTTTGCTCTATCTCATGCAAGCCCGTTAACTGTTTGATCTTAGCTTGCAGCTGTTCTAGCGTTTCACTCTCATCCCGCTCCAACTCATAGCGCTGGTCATTAACAACTCTACGCTCAACGTCCTCATATACCCGCAAAACACATATCCGCAAAACACATTTCGTCATCGCTTCTCTTCCTTCAGTCAGCTTAGAAAATTGGTTAATTGTAACACAAGTCGTGCTCGTCTCTTGAGGTATTTGTAAGGGTTTTTTCTAACGCGGATAAATCATGCATATCCAGTCTTTTCAAAAAAATTATTATTTTTTAATTTAACATAAAAATCTTAGCTCAATATGAAGAGCGCCTTTAAAAATTATATTATTTTAGACTTTTAGGATCGATTTGGAGGATCGATTATTTTATAATACGGGCACTTGAATTTAGCTATTTTGTTTTTAAATTAAAGGGACGTGTACCATTATTTTCTGTTCTTTCAAAGTCATCGGTATACGTTCAAAAACAATAAACGTTAGTTTTTTTCTATGGATTTTTATGGCTGACTTTTCTGCCCATTGACCGAAAATATAATGATAAGCTAAGCCAAGATTATTTGGTTTTCCTATATAACGAAATCTAGCATATTTACCACCTTTAACAATAAGCTTGTTTGCCCCGATATTTCTATCAATATGCGACACACACGCGCTGAATCTTACTTTATTTTCTGGAACAATGCCTTCATGCGGATCATCATGTCCAATTCCAATAAAAAGACCAGAAAAGTCATCTGTTAATTCAGATTGATTTAATTTTTCTTTAAGTTTTTTCCAAGCCCTCGGTGCTGACTCGAAATATAAACCCACCTCCGTTACAGATTGAAGCGAGAGATCATGAAGTTCTACAAAGTCAGGTTCTTCTAATTTCGCATATTCCAGTTCACTTACAATATTTATTTTTTCTCTAGCGATACTGGGTGGATATCCAAATGTTTTTTTAAATCGACGGGCAAATGCAGATTGATCATCAAACCCAGATGCAAGCGCTGTTTCTAAAATAGAATTTTCACGGTCTTGTAAGGATCTAAATGCTAACTCCATCCGAAGCCTGCGAATAAAAACACCTGGAGATTGATCAACTGCTTCTTTAAATACACGTTTTAATGACGCCAGAGAAAGGCCTGCTTCTAAAGCGATTTCATCTAGATCGATGGGTTTATCAATATTGTTGTAAATAATACGTATCACATTCCCAAATTTGCTAGTAATCCTATTCATAACGAAATCCTAAAGATTAGAATTCGAGAATTATAATATTAATTCGTGAAATTGTTTGTGCAGAAAAGCTCAACTTTATATATAAGAGTCTTGACTAATACCCAAACCTTTAGTGACAAGCTCGAACAGAGCCGTGGAAAGCGATGGTTTTTGTTTTATTTTCTCAAGCTCTGTCTTCATTAAGGTTTGACGTGTTTTGTCGTATTTTCGCCAAGACATCAGTGGTTCTACTAATCGGGCAGCCACTTGGGGATTTAAACCGTCTAACTTCAAAATAAAATCACTTAGAAAACGATAACCTTGACCCGAGGTCGCATGAAAATAATAATGATTTCCCGAAGTAAAAGCACCTACTAAAGCACGCACACGATTAGGGTTTTTTAAATTAAAATCAGGATGGGTTGATAAAGCAAAGACACGCGTGAACGTGTCTGGTGCTTCTGATAAGGCTTGTAAAGAAAACCATTTGTCTATCACTAAGTGTTCTGATTTACAATGCTTATAAAAATCATCAATTACCCTTAAACGAAAAGGATTATCTTGATTAGTTAAAAAAGAAAAAGCAGCCAATTGATCGGTCATGTTTGTCGCTTTTTCAAATTGATTGAGACACATTGCTTGAATAAGGGGATCTTCTAAACACATCAGATACGACAAGCAAATATTTTTAAATCGTCTCTTCCCTGCGTCTTCGTGCTTATAGTCAATAGAAACGTCTCTCACTTGGTAGTTCTTTATAAATAAATCCTTCAACTGTGTCGCAATGGCTTTTCGTAAAAATTGTCTGACCTGATGTATTCCTTCAACTTCTACCACATCCATCAAAGTTGCTAAATAAATCTCTGAAGGCAAGGTAAATAATTCCGATAGAAAATCTTCTTCCATCGGTTGTTTAAGTAAATCTTCTAGCGCTGATAAAAACAGTGGAGGACAAAGTAATTTTTTATTTTCTTTGTAATCTGCTATTAATTTAAAAATTATTTTTATACTCCATCGCTGCATCGCATCGCTTCGATTAAATCCATCTGTGTCGTGACGAATTAATAAAGCCAGGGCTGACTCATCATAATCATAATGTAATTTGACCGGCGCAGAAAAATCACGCAACAAAGAAGGCGTTGGCTTTTGATGAACGTCATTAAAACAAACCTGCATTTTTTCTTGCGTGAATGACAATACTTTATTTTTCTCAATAACCGCGTCACCCTCTATTTTTAAAGGGATTTCATCACCTTCTGGATTTAATAACCCCAAGGCAATGGGAATGTGCATCGGTTTTTTTGTGGTTTGTTGGGGTGTGGGCGGACAATGTTGTGTGAAATCTAAAAAATATTTTTTTTCTTTTTCGTCAAAACGATCTTTGACTTCCACGACAGGGGTACCCGCTTGCCTATACCATAAACGAAATTGTTTTAAATCAAATTGATTAGCCTCTTCCATCGCTTTTACAAATTCTTCGATTGTCACAGCTTGACCGTCATGACGCTCAAAATATAAATCCATTCCCTTGCGAAAGCCTGATTTACCTAACAAAGTTTGAATCATACGCACAACTTCCGCACCCTTGTTATACACGGTCGCCGTGTAAAAGTTATCGATTTCAATGTATGACTCAGGTTGAACCGGGTGCGCCAACGGACCTTCATCTTCAGCAAATTGTCGTGTACGCAACAAACGCACGGTATCAATACGTTCAACGGTGGCTGAAAACAAACTGCGACTGAATTCTTGATCGCGAAAGACTGTCAAGCCTTCTTTTAAACTTAATTGAAACCAATCTCGACAGGTAATCCGATTCCCCGTCCAATTATGAAAATATTCATGACCTATGACACTTGTGATTGCTTCATAATCTTGATCTGTTGCGGTGCTAGGATTGGCTAACACATAGCGATCATTGAAAATGTTTAAACCCTTGTTTTCCATCGCGCCCATATTAAAATAACTAACAGCAACCACGCTATAAACATCCAAATCATATTCCCGACCAAAATTTAATTCATCCCACTTCATGGCTTGTTTTATAGAGTAAAGCGCGTGATCCATTTTCTCTTCATTAGTTTTTTCGACATACAGTTTAATTGCAATATCACGACCTGACTGCGTTTTGAAACGATCGCTTTTTTCGATTAAATCCCCTGCGACTAACGCAAACAAATAACAAGGCTTTTTAAAAGGATCTTGCCATGTTACTTGATAACGTCGTCCTTTTTTCGTTTCATTAATTAAATTTCCATTGGATAAAAGTACTGGGTATTTTTCTCGATCTGCTTCTATTGTTGTGGTATAACGCGCCATGACATCAGGTCTGTCCATGAAATAGGTGATGCGGCGAAACCCTTGCGCTTCACATTGCGTGCAGAAATTATTTCCGGTTTTATAAAGTCCAGACAGTGTCGTGTTATTTTGAGGTTGAATCCGCGTTACGATTTTTAATGAAAACATGTCTGGCAGGTCTTGCAAAGTCAATGTTTCTGAATCAAGCAAGTAATCTTTTGTTTGAAGCACACGTCCATCTAAAGAAAGAGAAACTAACACCAAAGCTTCACCGTTTAATACCAAGGGTTTTTTTTCAAGCTGCGCAGGGTTACATCGTAGATGCAGCGTTGATGTGACTTGCGTGACATCCTCTTCCAAATCAAAAAATAAATCGATCGTTTCAACCAAAAAAGCAGGCGCGGAATAATCTTTAAGGTAAGTTATTGCGGGAGAATGCATGATTTCCTCTATTTTTGAATAAAAACAACTAGTGTATACTCGTCACATTTCAAAAACAAAGGCGCCGTAATGCCGCATCCTCTTTTTAACACGTCATGTTATTCTGCCTTGCTGACACAAGCTCAGGCTTTATCATGCCAAACTATCCTCGATTTGTTTTCTCAAGATCCCGAACGCTCTCAGCGTTTTTCAATCGAAAATGAAGGATTAATATTTGATTTTTCCAAAAATTTAATCGACAAAAAAACCTTAAATTTATTACTTGAATTAACAGATCTCGTGGAATTAAAGCAGGGCATCACGCAACTTTTTTCAGGCGAAAAAATAAACTCAACAGAACAACGAGCGGTATTACACACCGCTTTAAGAGATCAAACAAAACAATCCTTGTCACTTCACGGAAGTGATATCTCTGCCAGCATCACAGGCATGCAAAAGAAAATAAATGAAATTTGTCAAAAGATACAAGATCAGGCTTGGCTAGGTTTTTCAAAAAAGCCTATCACAAACATTGTTAATATTGGCATCGGCGGTTCGGACTTAGGCCCCAAGATGGTTGTTGATGCTTTAACACCCTATCATTTATCTGGACGACGATGTCATTTCGTTTCAAACCTGGATATCTCACACATCAGCGATCTGTTGTCTACGCTCTCAGCTGGAACAACACTTTTTATTGTGACATCAAAAACATTTAGCACCGCAGAAACATTGTCTAATGCCAATTTTGCAAAACAATGGTTACTTCAACAGGGCGCCACGCAGGAAACGCTCGCTTCGCATTTTATTGCAGTAACCAGTTGCCCGGAAAAAGCCATTGCCTTTGGCCTTCACCCTGAGCATATTCTCACATTCTCAGACTGGGTCGGTGGACGATTTTCATTATGGTCGGCAGTGGGTTTACCTATCGCACTTGCCATCGGCATGCCTGCGTTTTATGCGTTGCTTTCGGGCGCCCATCAAATGGATCAACATTTCTACACACAAATTTTCGAAAAAAACATTCCTATTCTATTAGCTTTAATGAGTTTCTGGTACACCCAATTTTTTAATTCAAAAACGCAAGCCATCTTGCCTTATGATTATCGATTGAAGCACTTCCCCGCGTATTTACAACAATTAGAAATGGAAAGTAATGGCAAAAGTGTACAGTGTAATAATGAAAAAATTGACTACCCCACCTGCCCTATTATATGGGGAGACATCGGTACCAACAGTCAACACTCCTTTCATCAATTATTACATCAAGGCACGCATTTCAATCCCATTGATTTTATTGTTACATTGAATCCGCATCATGAACACTTACATTCACACAAACAATTACTCGCAAATTGTTTTGCGCAATCACAAGCTTTATTACAAGGCTGTACAGAACAGCAAGCCCTAGCGCGTTTATTAAAACAAGGTTATTCTGAAAAAGAAGCGACACAGCTTGCCCCGCATCTTGTTATGCCTGGTAATCGACCTCACAATTTAATTTCTTTACACAAACTCACCCCTTCACATTTAGGCGCATTGATAGCGGCTTATGAGCATAAAGTTTTTGTCTTAGGCAGACTGTGGAATATCAATTCTTTCGATCAATGGGGTGTGGAGCTAGGCAAAATACTCGCAAACGACATCTTGCCGACTTTATAGCTTTTTCCTGCTTTTTACGTGAGATTATCTCTGATCATGAGAGTGAGTGCGGGGATGAGATTTGATCCAGCTTCTTAATATACTTCCAATTTTTGTTTGCCACCCCGCTCCTTCTTCCCTAAAGTAGCTTACCACTTCACGTGGTAACCGAACACTCACAGGAACTTTTGTAGCAGTTTTTTGTTTCCCGTGCTTACGAGGGGATGGTTTTTCAATGCCAGCGACTTTATACACCGAACGCTCAAACATCTCGTCAGTGAGCTCTGGCAATTCGTCATACTCCTTGGGTTGTATGATATGCCGATCAATCTTTTTTAAATTGCTCTTGATACTTTTTGACTTCGCGTTCATTTGCTTTTCTCATAGAAAAAATATGTTTTACTTTCCCTCGTTGTACATAACCTACTATCACCATACGGCCAACTAGGCGCCCTACTGCTATCATACGTTTCTCACCATAATCTTTTCTAATATCCTCAAAAATCAGAATTGAATCTACAAAATTCAAACCACGTTCCTTCAGTGTTTTTTTTTGTTTTTCAGGATCATATGTAATTTTCATGTATAAACTCAATCATTCATGGCTAACATACCCTGAGTATCGCCCATCTCACCTTTATCTTCTAACGCACCCATCACCAGGCCATCCGCTCCTTTTGAATCATCTACTTCAGTAAGCATAAACTCACCTTTACCCATTTCATTGACTTCTGATGCGTCAGCTAAAAATCCCGCTTCTTCATTTTTGTTTGCCAGAGGTGATTGTGTTGCATCAGAAAATTCATCAGAAAAAGGTGTATTGAAATCGACGTCATTACTACTTAGCAAAGCCTTTTCTCCAGTACTTCCTTTCCCAGCAGCCCCTACAGAAAATGAAAAAAAACAACTTATTAATATCAACGGAATTAAAATTAATTTTTTCATGAGACTCTCTCCTTGAGATAAAAAGAAATAACGCAATCACGCTTGAGCAACCGTTGCATTAGCGATTACAGAAATGCAGCAAAGCCCTCTTAACAAAATAAATGCCTACAATAAACGACCGCAGCGTGTCGTTTATTGTAGGCATTTTTGGATCGAATGAAAATAATAGAGATGATTTCTTCTTTTTGGCACACAATTGTTTAAAAAGAAATATCGAAAAACGGCGGCGCCAATGCCACAATTAGACCAAATATGGCATTAGCTATGCCATATTGGAGCAATGTGGGTAAATTTTACCCCACCTGGGGTTGTCAGGAATCGTAAGAAGGGGATCACACCGCAATCGGTGCTTTAATCGCGGGATGAAATTGATAATTTAAAAAATCAAAATCATCAAATTCATAAGAAAATAAATCTTGTGGTTTGCGTTTGATTTGTAACGCAGGTAAAGGATAGGGTTGTCGAGAAAGCTGCATTTTTGCTTGTTCAAAATGATTTTGGTAAATATGACAATCCCCGCCCGTCCAAATAAATTCTTTGGCTTTCAAATCACATTGCTGCGCAACCATGTGTGTCAACAAGGCATACGATGCAATATTGAAAGGTACACCCAAAAACGCATCCGCAGAACGTTGGTAAAGTTGGCAGGACAATGTTCCGTTTACAACATAAAATTGAAAAAGTAAATGACACGGCGGCAAGGCCATTTCTGAAAGAGAGTCGACATTCCAAGCGCTCACAATCAAACGTCGCGAATCAGGTGTTTTTTTTATTTGTTCAAGCAGGACACTCAATTGATCGATATTTTCACCCGTACGTGTAGGCCAGTGACGCCATTGATAACCGTACACTGGCCCCAAGTTTCCTTTTTCATCTGCCCACTCATCCCAAATGCGTACGCCCTTTTCTTTCAGATAAGCAATATTCGTGTCGCCCCTTAAAAACCATAATAATTCGTGGATAACACTTTTTAAGTGGATTTTTTTCGTGGTAAGCAAGGGGAAGTGGGCAGAGAGATCAAAACGCATTTGATATCCAAAAACACTCCGCACACCCGTGCAAGTTCGATCACTTTTATCTTCGCCATTTCTTAAAATAAATTCCAAAAACTGGAGGTATGTTTTCATCGCGTTTTCCTCGGGTAATACGCAAAAAACAAAAAAAGCATCCCCACTAAAATCATCGGCAAGGATAATAACTGCCCCATTGTAAGCCAGTCCCAAGCAAGAAATCCAAATTGTGCGTCCGGTTCTCGAAAAAATTCAATAAAAAAACGAAATAATCCATAAAAAAATAAAAAACAACCCGACACCGCTTTACGCGGCCGTGGTTTGCTGGAATAAATCCATAAAATTGTAAACAATACGATGCCTTCAAGAAAAAACTCATATAATTGAGAAGGATGTCGTGATATCAAACCCCCATGAGGAAACATTATTCCCCACGCAAGCTGAGTAGGACGCCCCCATAATTCGTCATTAATGAAATTACCTATCCTTCCTGCAGCTAGACCTATTGGGACAAGGGGCGCAATGAAATCACCAATATCAAAAAAATTTTTCTTTGAAGTACGCGCAAATAAATATACTGCCATGGCAACACCCAGTAATCCACCATGAAAAGACATGCCGCCTTGCCAAAGTAACAAAGTACTCCAGGGTTCGTGAATAAAACGGGAGAGATCATAAAACAACATGTAACCCAAGCGTCCGCCGATAATGACACCCAAGGCAACATAAAAAATCACGTCACTGACTTGTTGCGATGTCCATCCACTGTGAGGTTTTCTCGCGCGCGACAAGGCAAGCGCCCATCCTCCTAAAAAACCAATAGCGTACATCACGCCATACCAGTGAATCTGTAAGGGGCCTAAATGTAATACAACAGGATCAATATGAGGGTAAGTTATCATTTTTCAAAACAACATATTTAAGCTAACAAAAATTAAAAACACAGCAAATATTTTTTTTAAAAATAATTGCGGTAACCGTTTTCCCAAATAAGCGCCCAAGGAAACACTGAAAACACTGGGAATCGATAGGCTTAACGCAGCGGGCCAGTTAATATAGCCTGTCGAGTAAGGCGGTAAACCTTGTTGGCCCCAACCCAGTATTGTCATGCTTATCACAGCCACAAATGCAAGTGGAAATACACAAGCGATGGAAGTTCCCGAGGCTTGACGCATATTCAAACCTTTATATAACAAGTAAGGAATCATGATTACACTGCCTCCTACCCCCATCAATCCTGCAGATAAGCCCGTAATAATACCCGCAGAAAAATAATTACCTTTTGAAAAAAATATTTTATTTTCGCTATTTTGATTTTTCTTTCTTTCAAAAAGGAAATGAATTGCCACGATAAAAACAAACAAACCAAAAACAATTTTTAAATTTTGTGTTGAAAGCCGATGCGCCAAATACACGCCAAACAAAACGCCGATCATCACCGCCGGCACCAATTTTTTGACGATCACCCACACTATATTATTTTGTTGACTGAATTTATAAATAGCGGCAAGTGATGTAAAGAGAATCCCAGCCAGAGATGTCCCGACCGCCATATGCATCAAAATATCGTAATGCCCCCCTTGTCGCGCTAGAATCCACACTAATGCAGGTACTGCCACGAGCCCACCTCCGACACCTAATAATCCTGAGAGAATGCCGATGAGCAAGCCTGTCATGCAATAAATGATAAGTATCAGAAACATAAATGAATCATGTAAAATCAAAGTTGTTTAGTTTAACCGAAGGAAAACAGCAATGGAAATCATCAATAAAACTGTCGTCATCACGGGAGGCGCTTCAGGATTAGGTGCTGCTTGTGCGTATCAATTGAGTTTGTCCGGCGCAAAAATCGCTATCCTAGATACGCAAATAGAATTAGCACAGAAGATAGCAAAAGAAACACGAGGCTTAGCATTTTCTTGCGATGTCACACAACCCAGCGAAATAGAAAAAGCATTTTCTGAAATTCAAAGTCAATTGGGTGAAGCCCGTATCATCATTAACTGCGCGGGCATTGCACCGGCTAAACGCTTGGTAGGACGCGACGGCCCTCTCCCTACAGAAGTTTTCACTAAGACCATCCAAATTAATTTGATCGGCACATTTAACGTCATGCGCGAAGCAGCACAACGCATGTCAACTTTTCCTTGGTCTGACAAATCACAATCCTGTGGCGTTATCATCAATACAGCATCGATAGCTGCTTTTGATGGTCAAATTGGTCAAGTACCTTATAGTGCATCGAAAGGCGGCGTTGCCGCCATGACCTTACCTGCGGCTCGTGAATTAGCGCAATTTGGTATTCGTGTTGTTGCAATTGCCCCAGGGATTTTTGCCACCCCGATGTTATTATCCATGCCGCAACAAGTACAAGACAGTTTAAGCGAACAAGTCCCTTTTCCCAAACGCCTCGGCCAACCCCAAGAGTTTGCACAATTGGTACAGCAAATTATTCAAAATGAAATGCTAAATGCCTGCGTCATTCGCTTGGATGGTGGGATTCGTATGCAGGCGAAATAGTTTTGCGTGAAAACAGACACACGCCTTTTGTGTATCGATGAAATTCACCAATACCCGTCTTGGTCACGCGAGCTTAAGAATATTTTTGATTATCATTAGGGAGGATATATGTCACCCACGAAACGTCCACCGACGCATCAACGGACGACACGCTCATTTCAAATTAAAATGACTCAAAATCCCATCCAACTCATCTAAATTATGATAACAAATGAGAATCGTACCTTTGCCCTTCTCGCTGTGAGTTAACGTGACTTTTGCACCTAATTTTTCAGATAAACGCGTTTGCAAATGACGAATATCTGCAGACAAAGCTTCTTGCTTTTTGGGTGAAGCCGATGTTTGTAAATGATGGATATAACGCTCCAATTCTCGTACAGAAAAACCCTGAGAGACACTCTGGGTTGCCGCTTGACTCTGAGTCGCGCCTGTTAATGCTAATAAGGCTTTGGCATGCCCTAATTCAATTTTATTTTGTTCCAATAGTTTTTGCACATCAGGATTTAAATTCAAAATCCGCAGTAAATTTGTGATCGTAACGCGCGATTTCCCCACCAAATTAGCCACCGCTTCATGCGTTAAATCAAATTCTTGGATCAAACGTTCCAAGGCTTGCGCTTCTTCTAATGGGTTTAAATCTTCACGCTGAATATTTTCAATTAATGCCAAAGCAGACGCTTGATGATCATCGATTTCTTTTATGATCACTGGCACTTCACTTAAGCCCGCTAGTTGCGCCGCACGCCAACGTCGCTCTCCTGCGATAATTTCATATCGTTGGGAACCCATATGCCGAACAACAAGCGGCTGTATAACGCCAGAGGTTTTAATCGATATCGCCAACTCTTGAAGAGCATCTTGATTCATTGTTTTTCGTGGCTGGTATTTGCCTCGCTGTAATACATCCATCGGTAAGGTTTGCAAAACAGTTTGTGTTGAAATAGCTTTGGGTGTCGTCACCGTTTCTACGGAGAGATCACTTAATAATGTCGCC
>Ga0155457_101_pt1 | contig 21629 bp, 18 predicted proteins | sample RifCSPhighO2_12_FD_107115 | JGI IMG/M metagenome (GOLD analysis project Ga0155457, IMG submission 107115) | Gammaproteobacteria bacterium RIFCSPHIGHO2_12_38_15
AATTTGTAAATAACACCTAATTGCAGAAGATTATTGGTATTCAACTCAATACGAAAATCCCAATTTTTTCTTAAGTTTGTTTGAACACCCAATCCAAGCATGGGGCCGCTCCATTCAGAACTGATTGAAGCACCCATTCGGCTATAGGCTAGCGTGAAGGGCGTTAATAAATATCCTGGATTGATGGAGAGACCGACACCATAAGGTTTATATAATCCAATCATTAAAAATGGTTCGATACCAAGATAATATCTTTGACTTTGCCCGAAAGTTTTTCCATAGCCAGCAAATAGATTTCCACCCAAACCGTATTGTAATCCAATATAAGGCGTTTTATTCCACTTGGAATTTGAATAAGCCTCATTTGCTTCGTTATTGTAGCTAGGTGAGGGGGAGGGGTTTTGATTACTTAAATCAAGGTTGCTTGCAAAAATATTGCTTGAATAAGCTAGTGTAAATAAACCTATTATAATATTTTTTTTCATCGATACTCACTTTGTTGTACTTGTTTTTTTAAATGTTTTTATTCCCTGTAATTTCGCTGCGCTCATTACAGGCTGTTTGTCTGGTGCCGAAGGCCGGACTCGAACCGGCACGGCTTTCGCCACCACCCCCTCAAGATGGCGTGTCTACCAATTTCACCACTTCGGCTGTTCGTTGTTGCTCGTTCGCAATGTTATTCTTTTATTATTTTATTATCTTGTTTTTCAGTGTTTACTGCTTTTTCAATTACAACTTTTTCAATATTTTTAAGCGGATCGTTGACGCGCTGATGATTTGCTAAATAACCTAAAAACAAACAGTTTAGAAAAAAAAGTGCGGCTAAAACACTGGTTAGTTTTGTAAGGAAATTTCCAGATCCTTGTGCACCAAATAAAGTTTGCGAAGCACCACCAAAAGAAGCACCTGCGTCAGCTCCTTTTCCTTGTTGAATTAAAATCAAAACAAGAAGCGAAATACAAATAAATATATGTAAAATAATAAAAACTTGAAACATAGCTTGTACCTTAATGAAATCTGCAAAGGAGATCAAATTCTTCAAACTTCAACGAAGCACCGCCAATCAAGCCACCGTCAATATCAGGCATAGAAAACAGCGCTTCTGCATTGCTGGGTTTTACGCTGCCGCCATAGAGTATTCTAATTTGTGAGGCATGGGAAGGTTCTTTTTCTTGAAGAAGTTGACGTACGAATTGGTGGACTGCTTGTGCTTGATCTGGCGTGGCTGTTTTTCCTGTGCCAATCGCCCACACGGGCTCATAAGCCAAAATACAGTGTTTTAGGATAGTTGTTTCAAAAAGAGGGCGTAATTGTTGCGTAATGATTTCAAACGTTAGTTGTTGTTCTCTTTCTTTTTCAGTTTCTCCAAAGCAAACTATCGGCGTTATTTGATGGGCATACGCAATTAAAGCTTTTTTTGTGATTAAGGCATTTGATTCTTGATGGAAACTTCGACGCTCTGAATGACCTACTATGACATAAGAGCAGGGAACTTCTGCCATCATACTTGCAGATACCTCGCCTGTATAAGCGCCATTTTCATGTGCGCTGACATCTTGAGCGCCTAATTTTATTGAAGAGTCGGCAAGCGTTTCTTTAGCAAGGGGAAGTAACACATAAGGAGGGAAAATCGCAATTTCATTTTCATACTGATTTTGCTTAAGCTGTGTCAAAAAAGAAATAATAAATTCTTTTGAACCATGCATTTTCCAATTACCTGCAATCAATAATTTTTTTTTCTGCATTTATAATCCTTCAAAAAATTTTTTTACTGAGCTGAACCAAGAAGAAGATTTGGGACTGTGATTTTGCCCATCATTTAATTCACGATCAAAGGTTAACAACAAATCTTTTTGTCTTCTCGTGAGATTCACCGGTGTTTCAACGACAATTTTACAAAAAAGATCGCCCTGTATACCACCACGAATAGCGGGAACACCTTTTCCTTTTAATCGAAACATTTTCCCACTTTGTGTTTCAGTGGGTATTTTTAATTTAATTTCTCCCCCCAGTGTGGGAATTTCAATTTCACCTCCCATCACCGCCGTCGTAAAATTAATAGGGGCGTCACAATAAAGATCTTTTCCTTCTCGCGTAAAGATAGAATGAGGTTTAATTTCTATGAAGACATATAAATCGCCTTTAGGGCCGCTTTGGTGTCCTGCCTCACCTTCACCTGAGAGCCGGATGCGATCACCGTTATCAATACCCGCGGGTACTTTAACCGACAATGTTTTTGTATCTCTGACACGACCCTGTCCGTGGCAACTTAAACAAGGGTCGCTAATAACTTTTCCTTCGCCCTGACAAGTTGGACAGGTTTGTTGAATAGAAAAAAAGCCTTGTTGAATTCTGACTTGTCCCATACCACCACAAGTACGGCATGAGCTGGGTTGAGAACCTTTTTTAGCCCCTGAACCCAAACAGGTTTTACAACTCACTAAGGTGGGCACACGGATTTCAATTGTAGTGCCATGAACAGCTTGCTCTAAGCTTAAACTAAGATTGTACCGCAGATCAGCGCCACGCATATGTGCTTGTTGATCTGCTCGCCCACCGCCTCCACCAAAAATATCACCGAAGATATCGCCGAAGATATCAGAGAAGGCAGCACCTGCATTGCCATGCATACTTGCATCTACACCTGCATGACCGAATTGATCATAAGCGGCACGTTTTTTTGAATCAGATAAAACTTCATAGGCTTGATTAATTTCTTTAAAATGTTCCGCCGCTTTAGCATCCGGATTACGATCAGGATGTAATTTCATTGCTAAACGACGATAGGCTTTTTTAATTTCTTCACCAGAAGCATTACGTGCTACATCAAGCGTTGCATAATAATCTTTTGTTTGTGTCATGAGAAATCACTTAAATAGGCATACGCACTGTATTTTATGTTATTTTTTTACTTCCTCAAACTCTGCATCAACAACATCATCACCGCTGCCACCTTTCTTAGTCTCACCTTCTGTTGCTTGTGGACCTGCATGACTTCCTTCGCCTGAAGGTGCTTGTTGAGCTTGAGCTTGTTGTAAGCGCTCGAGCAATTGAGCAGAAACGCTAGAAAGCGCTTCTGTTTTAGCTTCAATATCCACTTTGTCATTTCCTTTCATTGCTTCTTTTAAAGCATTTACGGCAGCTTCTATACGTGATTTTTCATCGGCAGTTACTTTGTCGCCTGCATCTTTGACAGCCTTTATCGTTGCATGCATCAGTGAATCTGAATGATTTCTTGTATTCGCTAAATCAGAAAACTTCTTATCTTCTTCTACGTGGGCTTCTGCATCCTTCACCATCCGTTGAATCTCTTCCTCATTAAGACCGCTTGAGGCTTTGATAATAATAGACTGTGCTTTACCTGTTGCTTTATTTTTTGCAGAAACATTTAAGATACCATTTGCATCGATATCGAAAGTGACTTCAATCTGAGGCATACCACGTGGAGCAGGGGGGATGTCGGATAAATCAAAACGCCCCAAGGATTTATTTGCCGATGCCATTTCTCTTTCACCTTGCAGAACATGCACGGTCACGGCTGTTTGATTATCATCTGCGGTTGAAAATACTTGGCTTGCGCGTGTGGGAATGGTGGTGTTTTTCTGAATAAGCTTCGTCATGACACTTCCCATTGTCTCAATACCTAAAGACAAGGGCGTCACATCTAACAATAAAATATCTTTAACATCACCAGACAGCACACCGCCTTGGATAGCTGCACCCACAGCAACTGCTTCATCGGGGTTAACATCATGGCGCGCCTCTTTTCCAAAAAATGTATTAACAACTTCTAGGACTTTGGGCATCCGTGTTTGTCCACCCACCAAAATAATTTGATTAATATCAGCCGCCGTCAACCCCGCATCTTTCAGTGCAATCTTGCAAGGCTCAATGGTTTTTGTAATTAAATCTTCAACAAGGGCTTCAAGTTTTGCACGCGTGATTTTAATGTTTAAATGCTTGGGCCCCGATGCATCAGCAGTAATATAAGGTAAATTTACATCGGTTTGTTGTGCAGAAGAAAGTTCGATCTTTGCTTTTTCGGAGGCTTCTTTTAAACGTTGTAGCGCCAAAGGATCTTTATGAAGATCAATTCCTGTGTCTTTCTTGAATTCTGATGCAAGAAATTCAATTAATCGTAAATCAAAATCTTCTCCACCCAAGAAAGTGTCACCGTTAGTGGCAAGTACTTCAAATTGATGTTCACCGTCTACTTCTGCAATTTCAATAATAGAAATATCGAAGGTGCCTCCCCCTAAATCATACACTGCGATTTTTGAGTCTTTTTGTTTTTTATCAAGACCAAAGGCAAGTGCCGCAGCAGTGGGTTCATTAATGATACGTTTAACTTCAAGTCCGGCAATGCGTCCCGCATCTTTTGTTGCTTGACGCTGAGAATCATTAAAATAAGCAGGCACAGTGATAACCGCTTCTGTGACCGTCGTTCCCAAATAAGCTTCTGCGGTTGCCTTCATTTTTCTTAATACTTCCGCAGATACTTGAGGGGGCGCTAATTCTTTTGAAGTGGCTTTTACCCAAGCATCTCCGTTATTGGCCCGAACAATCTCGTAGGGCACCATTTTAATATCACGCTGTGTAATAGAATCATCAAATTTACGACCGATTAAGCGCTTAATGGCGTATAAAGTGTTTTTTGGATTAGTGACCGCTTGTCGTTTTGCGGCTTCACCCACCAAGATTTCACCTTCAGCGGTATAAGCAACAATAGAAGGGGTTGTTCGCTTCCCTTCCGCATTTTCAATGACATGCACTTTGCCTCCCGGCAGCATGACTGCAACGCAAGAATTGGTTGTTCCAAGGTCAATACCAATGATTTTTGAAGAAGCTGCCATTTTTTGTCTCTCCGGAATATAAATACTAAAGTTTATTAAAGATGGGGATTACTCTCAACATTTCAAGCTATTTAGCCACAATCACTAAAGCCGGGCGAAGTAAACGTTCATGAAGGGTATATCCCTTTTGCAGTACAGACAAGACGGTCCCTGGTTTCCTGCCTTCTTGTTCTTGCATCGTCATCGCCTCATGCCAGCTTGGGTTAAACACTTCGCCCACTGGATTAAGTTGTTTTACTGAAAATTTTTCTAAAATATTTTTTAAAAGCTTATATGTTAATTCCATACCTTCTTTGACATGTTGTAAATCAGAAGATGTTTGTGTCATGAGTTCTAAGCTTTTCTCAAGACTGTCTACCACACTCAATAATTCATTGATCAGCTTTTCAGGGCCATATTTATAGGCATGATTCACATCACGTTCTGAACGTTTTCTAAAATTATCAAATTCGGCTTGTGTATAACGTAATGCAGAAATAGCTTCGTTGTACTTTATATCTAAAGCATTTAATTGTTCTTCTAATTCTTTATGAGAAGCGTAACTTAATTCTGGTCTATCCGCATCGATTTCTTCTTTCTCTGCAATGACGGTTTCTTTCTCCGCGATAGCTTCCCACTTATTGGGTTCTTTGTTTGTTTTGTCAGACATGATTTTTCCTCATCTAAAAAAGTGATGTTGCCATTATGGGGATTTATTTTATTGATTCAAGGTCAAAGTTAAAATTTTTGCTGTTATATCCACGATTGGGATAATACGATCATAAGGCATGCGTGTGGGACCAATGATGCCTAACACACCAATAGGCTCATCTTCAGCAGCATAGGTTGAGGTAATCATGCTGAAATTTCCCAGGCTAGAATAATTTGATTCTTTTCCAATAAAGATCTGTATGCCTTGCGTTTGTAAACAACGTTCAAACAAATCAACCATTTTTTGTTTTTGTGTAAATGTTTCAAATAATTTTTTAAGGGTATTTAGTTCAGAATCTGAGGCGTAATCAATAAGATTTGTTTCCCCGGCAATGACATAGGCGTCTTTAGAAGAGCTATCTTCTAAGGCCTTATCTGTAATACTCATTGCATTTTTCATCAGTTCATTTATTTTTTCCTTATCAGAGCGCATTGTTTTTAGAATTTTACGACGTACTGTTAACAAATCATAACCTAAGAAAGTTTCATTGATATAATTGGCTGCTTTAATTAATTCATCGCGCGAATAATCTTTTGATGTTTGAATAACACGGTTTTGTACTTCTTTATTATTGAAAACGAGGATAGCCAAAATACGGCAAGGAGACAAAGGTAAAAATTCAATTTGAGACAAAATAAAATGTTCTTTACGAGGCAAAGAAACGACGCTCACCATATGTGTCAAATCAGAAAGCAAAGAAGAAGCAGAGTTCACCAAGGTTTGAATGTTTTTTCCTATGGAGAGCTGATCTTGAAATTGTGCGACAGCCGATGAATGCATGGGTTTCACGGTAATCAAGCTATCCACAAAAAAGCGATAGCCTTTTTCGGTGGGTACGCGACCTGAAGAAGTATGGATAGAGGAGATATATCCTTTTTCTTCCAAATCAGCCAATACATTGCGGATACTTGCAGAGCTCAAGGATAAAGAAGTATCTTCTGCCAGGGTCTTAGACCCCACAGGTTGACCATCGCTAATATGCTTCTCGATAAGCGATTTCAGAAGGTATTGGGCACGTTCATTCAGTGTTTTAGACATAAGTTCAAACTTAAAAAAAATAAAAGCGGAAAAATTCCGCATTAAAGTCTATATTTTACTATTCAACATTTCAAACAGTTTCGGAGAAAAGATGAGGATTTTTCAAAAAATAGGCATTTTAGGACGTCCTCGCGCCAAAGGCATACGTCAAACCCTTGCTTTGTTATTACAGTTTCTAAGCCATCATACCGCCAAAGTCTTTGTTGACAGCGACTTAAAGGCTTTATTAAAAAATAAAAAAATCAATTTTTTAAATAAAGAAAGGCTTGTAAAAACCTGCGACTTGTTCATTGTAATTGGGGGGGACGGTAGTTTATTACAAGCTGCAAAAATGGCATCAGAACATCACATTCCCGTCGTTGGAATTAACAAAGGAAGCTTAGGATTTTTAACAGACATTCTTCCCAGCGAAATTGAAAAAAGTTTGAAATCGTTACTGTCAGGAAACTATAACGAAGAAGAACGATTTCTTATTGAGGCTAAAACAAAAGACGAAAAAAACAAAAATCAACGACGCCTTGCTTTAAATGATATTGTTTTATTGCCCGGCAATGTAGCGCACATGATTGAATTTGAAATTTACATTGATAAACAATTTGTTTGCAAACAACGTGCAGATGGATTAATCATCGCAACACCCACAGGATCTACGGCTTATGCTTTGTCAGGTGGAGGGCCTATTTTGCATCCTCAATTAGAAGCCTTGGTACTTGTACCGATGTTCCCACATACTTTGAGTAGTCGACCCTTGGTCATAGAGAGCAACAGCACTATCGAAATAATCATTTCCAAAAACAATGAAGTCTCTCCTTGGTTGAGTTGTGATGGCGATGAAAAACAATCATTATTTCCGGGATCTTCTATTTTAATTCATAAAAGCAAATATTCGCTTCGGTTAATTCATCCCAAAGATTATAATTACTTTGAAACCTTACGATCGAAGTTACACTGGAGTGGACATTTAGGATAAGATTGTTCACGATGTGTATTTGAATTTAGCCGAGGTGGTGAAATTGGTAGACACGCAAGTTTCAGGTACTTGTGGTTAACGCCATGGAGGTTCGAGTCCTCTCCTCGGCACCAAATAAAACTTTTGTGATCTTTTGAGATTTTAGTAAATTATAAAATGATATTTTTTAATTTTACAGGAGGAAAGATAAATGAAAAATCCACCCCCCCAAGTAGTGAGTGCCTTAGATGATGCTTTAGAGGAAGCACAAGCTGCCTTAAACATAATGGGTGTTTTGCCTAAAAGCGAACTAGGATTAACATCGCCGGTAGGGCAAGTGGCAAACACCTTATTGAATAATTCAGCGTTGAATGCATTATTCACAGTTCAGCATATCGCTGACGGACAAGCGAGTTGCCAAAAAGAGACGGGACTGCCTCCTTCCACTTGTTTAGCAGCCGCTGTAACAGGTGTAGCTGTTCGTACACTAACAGAAGTGGCTGGGCTGGCTAGTATCGGTGCGGGTATAGCCACAATGTCAAGTGGTGCAGGGCTTATTCCCGGCGCACTGGCAGTCAGTGCTGGAGGGACAATGCTCGCACATGCCGATCAGATAGAAGAGGGCACAAGGAAAGCAACCTCTGATTTTTTGAAAAGCCATCAGCGAGCAACGCAACAAGTAGTAGAAAATACCAGGCCATCGTTTCCTCCACTAACATTATCTACGTTTAGACCTTCTGCTGGATTAACAGTAGCGCAAGATACATTATCTAGATCTGCCACTGCTTCTTCTGCATTACCTGTAGCTCAAGGTACATTAACAAGAGGCGCGGGTTTAAGAGTCGATCCTCAGTTACAACCCTTCATGCCTCGAGGATAAAAAAATGCGGACGAATAAATTAGAGCTAAGCAAATTTTTCAATGCTGGATTGAAAGCACTTCCTCGCGAAAAACATGAAGAGTTCTATGCTTTACTGATAGAACAAACGCCCCTTACTTCTTTTTCTAGCAGATCAGAAGCCGCGGTATATGAAAAAATGCCCATGCCTGTAGTAGAGGATTCACTCTCTTTGGATTTGCGTTTGGCGCAATTCACTTTTGAGCATGGTCACACAGATTTAGAAGCAGGACATCAATTTGCTTCAATTGCTCACCAGAGATTTACAGCACATGGAGATGAAATACAAAGTTTAAAGTTAATGTTGCCCAGTGATTGTGGACATGGCGAAATTTCTAGATTACTTGATTCTAATCAAAGATTTGTTGCAACTATAGCTCGAGCTGTTGTTTTTGCTCAACCACAACAACAGCTCGAGCTATTAACTTCTTCGCAAGAGCTTATGCAAACTGTGAATGAAGTAGCAAATTCAGAATTACCTCAAGAAGCAACAAGAAATCTTTTCTCGCAGCTTGATGAGATTTTTCTTGAAGGTTTTAGAAATCATAACAGAATGGTTGAAATCAGAGATCAATTAAATCATTTAGCTAAAAGTGATCACGATGAGGAAAGACAAAGTCTTGAAAAAAACTACCAACAGTTAGAACGTCATGAACAAACACGTCAAATCACAGTGAATCGCACAGTCGGTACCATTGGAGACGGGTTTTCACTTTTTTCAATGTTAGCGAATTTATCTGGCAATCGACAGACACGTGAGTTCGGGCATCAAATAGAAGTCGTGGGAAAAGCAGCCTGTACGATTATTAGTACCCTCTCATCCTACGCTGTTATTGCTGCGGTGAGTGGGCCTTTGGCCCCAATTGTTGGTATAGTAGGAGCGGTATTTTCAATTTTTAGTTTATTTAGTACAGGCCCTGACCCACTTGAAGTTATTTCAAGACAAATTGAGTCGCTTGCACAGCAAGTCAATGATTTTAGAAACGAAATAATGGGACATCTGGATGAAGTGGCGTTATTTCTAGAAAAAAAAATCATGGCTTTAGGTACTGCTTTAAGCACTCAAATGGACACGAGTTTTAATCGCATTGAAAAATTATTAGAAACAATGGACCGCCTTGCTTTAGAAAGATTTACGCATTTACGAGAAGGCGTGAGTTTACTACAACAAACAGCTGATTTAATGAGAGAAGACTTAAAAAAAATATTAGAAAGTCAAGAAGAGAATTTTACTACTCTCTATACTCAGCCTTTTTTAGAAAAGGCAAGTGCTGCGATATTTTTTCATACTAGAGTGTCTCATGAGAATAGAACACGTGGTATAACAAGCGTGACTGATGACTATCATTTGTTTTTATTGTGGCTAACAAATAATACTAAAAATCCTTTGCTAACCGGAGAGAGTGAAACCATTTCTTTGCCAGAAATATTGCAAAGACGCACTGTCGAATATGCGATATCACCTCTGGTTAAAGCTGCAGAACCATTTTTAAAACGAAGTTATAACCTTCCCAACCCCACTATTTATTTACAAGTTGTTTGGATGTTTGCTCAATTTATTAGAAATACACCTGAAGTATTGCGTTATGATATCTTTCGGTTTGAAGATATAGAAAGAATTTTTAAAATAGGATGTGAAATTGAAGATTTTATCATGGGTTTGCGTACTCACCCCGACCTGTTTAAACACTTGATTAAAAACTATCGTCAAAGTATTACAGCAGTGAATGAGCAAATATTAAGTTTAATATACAACTTCGATCAAAAACCTATCCAGATCGTGACGGATGCTTCGCCATTTGCGATTGCAAACTTCATTAAGCAAAATCTAGGTACAAGAATACAAATTTTATCTAAGCAACTTCACGATAATATTTCTGCTTTTGCGCAACAGTGGTATTCACAATCAGCTTACCCTGCTGGATTAAAAACATATGAATTATGCCGGCAAGCTGACGTATGGCCAGGTGATTCTCGTCTACACAAAGCAGAGGGGCTTATTGATGCAAGTGGGAGAGCAGGTGATCTTTTGCAAAGAACAGCGGAACGTTTCGATGATCATTTCTATAGCTGGGATAATTACTTGGCTGTAAACCAAATAATTGAACCCTGGAATCAAATTGCTAGCCTTATTTCGAAATTGCGCGCACTGAGTCTTGAAACAGAAAAAAGCGCTGAAAATATTAAATCTGAGTGTGAAAAATTGAGTCAATTCATCGCACAAATTTATAAAGATGTGCATGGAACCTATCAGCGCGCGATAAACATAGGTTCATCAGCAGATTTATCTAGTATTGAAGCAGCCTATACGCAACTGCAGAAAGAAATCTGTCAACTAGAATCACAGATAAAAGACTTGCTTGGTCGGGTAGCTCATGTTTACGAGAATTTAGCGCTTCCTGCAGGACGTTTCTCTTTCGATTTGATTGAACTTGCCGGGGTTAACCCAGAAGGCACCAATATTGGATGGCACAAAAGCAATTATGCTACGAGTTTCCATTCAACGCGGGGCAGACTTGGGAAGCAGCTGATCGAAAACGCTAAAGCTGTAATGGATCTTTACGAACGTAATAATAGATCTGTCAATGAATTTATTGATTTCTGGAATTCACTTGCAGCATTAATTCAAGAAACCCGCCCCGTTTGTTTGCAAGCAGAAGTCAATGCACTGGCTTTACGAGCAAGATTAGAAATGGCGCAAACGGAAATCACTGCTATTAAACCCATTTTACAGGAACTCATCGATAGAAATCGCACTGCAATACGTATCCAAAAAGTAAAAGAAGCGCTTGTTAAACAGGGCTATACGGTTAAGAATCCCACGGAAGAATATGTTGTTTGTTACCTAACGGGTGAACGTCGGCAAGTGCTTAATGAACAGGTCCGTCAAAGACGAGATGGCAATGCAGATTTTCGTTCTGCATTGCAAGCAACGAATGATGCTTTTCATGTTTTGAAATCGTATGTTAATTTAGCTTTTAGAAGAGAATTTTTAGAAGATACTGAGTTACAGTCAATCTTGAGTTTGTTATGGGGAGCGAATCAGTTTAACGCTTATATTGATCATTATCGCTCTGATAATTTAACAAATTTTGTTTATTACGTAATACAGGATCAGCTACTAGGAAACTTGTTACCTTGTTATTTGCAGCCCTGGTTAGAAAAAAATATTAAACAAGCTCAATCTTTTGATAGGGCGGGATTAGCTTTCCCTCGAGCCAGCGGATATCCCTTAACACATAAAGCGTTTGTGGTTTTATTGCAATTAAGTAGTTTGTATTTTCCGGAACAATCTTTATTTCCAACAGAGAATTTAGATTTAGCACTTCAGCTTGCTGCTATTCATGGAAATCAAACAGCGCTGAGTGATTTACTTGAATATGGAGCCAATCCGAATACGCAACATGCTTTGCCTGAAGAAGTAGCACCTAATGAAAATGAAAATGACCGCACTGAAGGGCGCACAACATTAATGTGGTTAGTTGTCACGGCACAACGTCCTGACTTAGTCGCTTTTGTCTTAACTGCAGGAGCTGCAGATCCTACAATAGCTAATAATTGGGGTTGGACAGCAGTTCATCAAGCGGCAGGAATGGTATTTCATTCGGATCAAGCGCTACCTATCATGAGGATTTTGCTGGCGGATACGCGTTCTACGCCAACTTTATTTAAACCTCACCTCGGGGGTGAAACACCGTTAGACGTTGTAAAACGTTTGAAGCCTGAAGCAAAAAAACAAGGACGAGAAAAACAAGCAGATGACATGATCCTAATGCTTGAGGAAGCGCAACAACATGAAGCTAGTCAGTATCGTGCGCAAGTTTGATCATTGTAATGTGATATGATCTTTTTATATCCTTCCTTACATTCCTAATATGCCTCGCCACTATCAATTCTATCTTCCTAGCATTATGTGTGGTGTTTGTACCACCACAAGCTGCAATATTCTTTCAGAACTAAAAAAACCGAAAATTTCTAATTTTTATATTGATGTTGTAGAAAATCAATTGATCGTCGTCATCGATGATGATTGTACGATGCAAGATAATAAAATACGAAAAGCCATTCAAGAAAAATTAAATGAAGCAGGCATTGAATGTCATGAGACTTATCCTACGCGCACATACTGGATTAAAGGCAGCGTAAGCCTATTATTAGGCATCACCTTTTTAACACTGATGTTCTTATCCAGTGGCATGTCTTTTATTTTGATTGCTTCATTGCTAGCGCTGGGTTCTCTCATCGTTTTTTTAATAGGCCTAAAAGATTACATTAATGCCATTAAAAAACTAATAAAAACAAAAAATTTCAGCATGGATTTCCTATTTATGATAAGCACGCTTGTTGCTGTGGGAGCAAGCATTGCTTCTCTTTTTGTACCTGGCTTATGTTTAATGTTAGATGCTGCATTTTTTATTTTTGCATTTAGATATTTCGGAAGTTTAATTGAAATTAAATCTAAAAATAAAATTTTTGATGAATATTGTTCTTTAAAAAAAATACCAACAGAAGTAATAAAGGAAAATAGTACGCAAAAATGTAATATTAAAGATATCAAGCCTGGAGATATTATTTTAATTTCACCTGGAGAAACAATCCCGCTTGATGGTAGGTGCCTTGATGAAAACACCTATGTTTATAAAACAATTCACACGGGCAGAAGCTCGCCACAAAAAGTATTAGAAGGAGAGGAACTGCTTTCTGGAATGGAAGTAGCAAGCACAAGTTCAGTTATTAAAATGCAGGTGACAAACGACTCGCAGCATTCCTATTTAGCACGCGTAAGACAAAATCTTGAAAACACACGTTGGAACAAACAACTTCCTTTAAGTCCAGCAAATAAAATTTTAAATTATGCCATTCCCTCACTTTTAATTGTAACGATTATTTCAGGGGTTATTGTCGCTATCTTCTTCCCACCTGTTTTTGCAATATATTGTGTGATTGCCTTATTAGTTTCCGTCTGCCCTTGTGTTCTTGGTTTTATTTCCCCTCTGATTTCAAAAATTGGGTTAGCACAAGCGCAGTCTCAGAATATTTATTTTAAGAGTGGCCAAGATCTTCAAAACGCAGCTGAAATTGATACGGTTGTTTTTGATTTGAATGGTACCTTGACACAGGGGGAACCGCATGTTTGCGAACTTGAATTAAACGATGACAGTTTTTCTGAAGATCTTCTTTGGCAATATTTTTCTATTCTAGAAGAAAAATCCGCTCATCCTTCTGGGCAAGCTATTTTAGAATATTCAAAAAACAAAAACAGAGAAAATAAAGATTTCACTGTTTCAGAACTAGAATATTTACCAAAAGGCGTTAAAGCAAGGATAAATGGTGAATTATTCTTAATAGGAAATTCTGATTTCATTCGCGATCATCACATTCCTTTTGAAAATTTAAAAACAGCACAGTCAAAACAAAAAATTTTCTTTTCATCAAGTACGAAAATCATTGCAACTATAGTACTAGAGGATCCCTTAAGAAGGGATGCTAAATGGACTATCAGAAAACTCAAAGCGCACAAGAAAGAAATTTATTTGTGTACAGGCGCAGATTTATTAACTGCAGAGAATTATGCAAGCCAACTTGGTATTGAGAAAGACCATATCAGAGCATCCTGTCTACCTCATCTTTGCGAAAATTCAAAAACAAATTACATAGAAGAATTAAAGAAAAAAGGGAAAGTAGCAATGATAGGAGATGCTAAAAATGATGCGAATGCAATTGCAGAAAGTCATTTTGGTATTGCGATTTGTTCAAAATCGGTAGATGCTGACACACAAAAAGAAGCCGGTGCTATCATCAAATCAGATTCTCTCAAGTCTCTTTTTTCTACGTTTTTAATCGCCGAAGAAAGTGTAAAAAAAATGAAACGGGATCTCATTTTAAGCTTGCTATATAACTTAACGACGGTTGTAACGATAGGGGGGATATTATTAGGTTTGGGGTTTATGTTAAATCCAGCGATAGGCGTTGCTTTAATGGTATTACAAGTAGGGCTTGTTTTTCTGAGCAGTTTTCATTTCAAAAAACAACTTCAGAAAAAATTAAATGAAATAGAAAAACCTGAAACAGAAAAATTGCCTCAAAAAGCCTCCCCATCCTACAGTGAAACCCTCCGGCTACTGCCGGAAACACGAGAGTGTTCTGTAGGTCAAGAACCGCAACCTCGAGAAAAGCAGACAGTTATTAAAGCCACGTATCCCAACCAAGAGAGAACTGTTTCTGATAGTCAAAACAGAGAAGCGGCCTCTCTTCGAGCTTAAGTAATACTTTAATTTCAACGTCATATCCGGCGCCAACATATAAAGAAATGATGTTTTTAAAGCTTGTTTGCATCTTTGAACCTGGGAAGTTTTTTTTATATTCCTGATAATTTAATGGGCCTAAAACCAGGCAAAGCGTGTCATGTGTATTGCAAATTTTTTTACCAAAAAAAATATTCTTTCCTAAAAATTTATTGTTTTTATTTCTTATTGAAAGAACCATCAGTTCATTTGTCGGAATGGGAATCCATTTTTTATAAAATTCGATAATAGAAACAGGGGTTTCAAAATAAGAAGATATTATTTTTTTTAAATTATGGGCTGTGGGTGTCTTTTCTGATAAGAATGAAGAATAGAAAAACAATCCAGGATGGTTTTTGAAAATTTCTTTATAATCATGAGAGGGGATTAATCCAAGAAAACAAAATAAAATTTCTTCTAAAACATTATCTTTGTTCTTTAATTTATCTTCATCATACTGGATATAAAAACGATTTTGTTTCCATGTTTGATAGAAAAGATAAATAAGTTTGCTCCCAAAAAAATCCAAATATATTTTATTATTTTTTACAAACTCAAGTGTATCTTCGTTTAAACCACCATACGGGCCATATAAACCTAAAAATCCAACAGTAACGGCCCAGCGATCTTCTTTTTTAGTAATGTTTGTAACTTCTGATGCACAAAAAGAAGGATAGAGCGGCGAATCAAATTGGATTTCTTTTGATAGAGAATGTTTTAAACTTAAATGTTCGATAAGCCTTATGGCTTGAAAAAAATTAAATTCATGGGCTTGGGTTTCCAATTCAGAGAGTATTGTCATTATTGGTTCTGGAAAATCCACTCAAAACAAATCATCATATAAATCTTTCCATTCTGGATTGAAACTTTCAATCAAGATCAATTTCTTTTTTCTTGAACCAGCTTTGATTTGTTTTTCTCTTTCGATTGCACTTCCTATTTCATCATGTGGTTCACAGTATACTAATAACTTACAATTATAGCGTTTAGAAAAACCATCAAAAACCCCTTCTTTGTGTTGATAGACTCGGGCAATAAGATTGCTTGTAACGCCAGTATATAAAGTACCATTCCGCTTATTTGTCATAATATAAACCATGGGTTCACGGCACATAGAGGCTCCTCATAAGTAAGATACTGGATTGCTTCAAAAAATGCGTGACCATTTTTATTTTTTTTCAAAATCACAGGACGCATTTTTTTTCGCAATGACCCCCAATTTTGTCATTGCGAGAACTGCGATCTTGCGAAGCAGGACGAAGCAATCCAGTAAATAAGTCGATTCTGGCGAAAATCACGTTTTTCAAAAAAATTTTCGTTTAGTCAAGTTAAAACTTCATCCTATGTCTATAAAAAAAATACTTTGTTTCCCAGCAATCAAAACTGCACCACAAGACGTTTTACAACCATCGTAAGCAATGTTATAAGACTCAATAACAAATCCTGAAAAACCCTCTATTATTTTTGTTTCGCCATGATGAGGGCAGTGGACTGCATCCCCCACACATGCCGCTGCCTTTCCTTCAACTTCTAAAATATCATTGCCAGAAACAACCATACCTCCATGTGACGTTGTGTCACCCACTACAATAACAAGATGCTCACCCATCTCACTTCCTTTTCAGTTCGCTTCATTACAAGCTACCTTTAGGAATAGTTGCCACAAGACGTAACGATGTTGTTAACTCTTCTAATTGTAACCAAGGTTTTAACCAAGCAATGGCATGAAATGCACTGGGTTTGCCTGGAATAGATTCCACATGCACTTTAGCTTCAGCTAATGGATACTTGGCTTTCATTTCCTGCCCTGAATTAACATTCGCATTGACGTAATTTGCGATCCAACGATTTAACAAATTCTCAACTTCCTGCGCATCCATAAAGGAACCAATTTTATCTCGCGCAATAATTTTAAGATAATGCGCAAATCGTGATGTTGCCATCACATAAGGTAATCGCGCGGAAATAATCGCATTTGAATTCGCCTCTGATTTGTCATATTGCAAAGGTTTTTGTAAAGTTTGCCCGCCGAAAAAAACAGAAAAATCTGTATTTTTATAATGGCATAAAGGTAAAAACCCTAAACGACTTAACTCTGCTTCACGTCTATCCGCGATGCTAATTTCAGTAGGACAAATCATGCTTTGATCACCTTCCTGGCTTATAAAAGTGTATACAGGTAAATCTTTTACTTTACCGCCACCTTCAGCTCCACGAATAGCAGTACACCATTGATAGTTTGAAAAAGCATTTGCAATACGCTCACTCATTGCATAGGCTGCATTCATCCAACAATAATTTTCCGATTGAGAAAGGTCGTCATGAACAGAAAATTCCTCAAAATTAAAGGCATCAATTTTTTTTGAACCTACACCATAAGGCAATCTTGCTAAAACTCTCGGTAGCGTCAACACAAGAAAGCGAGCATCCTCACTTTCTCTTAAGGCATTCCATTTTATATATTCTTTGCTATCAAAAATTTTTTCTAAATCTTTGGGTTTTGACAAAAGTTTCCAACTGTCAAAACCAAACAAGGCAGCCGAAGCAGAAGAAATAAAAGGGCAAAACGAAGCTGCCGAAACATTAGATAGTTTTGATAATAATTCGACATCTTCAGCAGAATGAGAAAACTCATAATCTCCCAAAAGAACACCATAAGGCTCTCCGCCTGGCGTACCAAATTCACGTTCATAAATCATCTTAAAAAGCTGACTTTGATCAAAATCAGAGGCTTTACTTAAATCTTTATAAATTTCTTTTTTTGATACACTAAGTGTTTTAATTTTTAAATTATTGTTCGTATCTGTATGAAAAACAAGATAATGTAATCCACGCCATGTTCCTTCTAAATTTTTAAAATTTTCATCACGCATTACTTTAGATAATTGTTCTGATATCTTTCCATCGATATGATCAATAGCTAAATTAATTGATCGAATGACATTCTTATCCCATTTTAGACGCCCTTGAAGAGATTCCTCAATAAACGCATTTAACAACACAGGATTATTTTCAGAAATCATGTTAGGAAAAAAATGATTGATCCTCTCGGCAGAGAGGGGTAAAGAGTTTGATTTTTCTTCTAAAAATTCCATTTTATTTCTCCTTGGATTCTTCTTGGCTGATTAATTTCAAAATTTTGTCATTCTGCAGCAATGATTCAAGAACTGATTCTAATTTTTCTGAACGATCTACTTGAGTAAGCAAATCACGAAGTTTATTACGGGTTTCTAATAATTTTTTTAAATCAGGAATTTGTTCAACAATATTTTCAGGATTAAAATCCTCGATAGACTTAAATTCTAGGTTAATTGCCATCTGAGACCCATCATCTGATAGTTTATTTTCAATACGTAAATTTAAGGAAGGTTTGATATTTGACATAACATCATTAAAATTGTCACGATTGATTTCCACAAATTTTCTTTCTGATAGTGGCTTTGAATTTTCAGTTGAATTACCTGAAAAATCTCCCATAACACCAATGACAAAAGGTAACTCTTTTTCAACAACACCTTCTTCTGTTTCAACCTCATATTTAATGTGAACTCTCGGTTTAGATGAGGTTTCAATTTTTTCATAAATATTTTTCATTTCTACTCTCCTTTAGTTAGTTTTGTTAGTCCAGTTAATGTTTTATACTTTTTGTACCTGAAAAATCGAAGTTAGATCTCAAAAGGGGTATAATTTCTCTTGTGTCGGAAGAGGAATATCCGCTATATTTCGAGGTTTTTTGAGGGAAGAAGCAATATAAGAGGGTGCATCGATTATTGTTTTCATGTTAATTCCTTTCATTATTTTTTTTTAAATCGCACAAATCCTATCGCATCATGGGAGATAAAACAACTATTAATTTTTGTCGTAAAAGAAAAGAGAGAACGCAAAATGGAATCAAGCAAATGAAGGTTGGAGCAAGGATGATTGTTTTTAAAAATTCAGTTGACTTTCTTTTTATTAAAAAATAGAATCTCCGAATCTCATCTACATGAAGAGCGCACTATAATAATAACAAAAGGAAAACTGCTATGCCTATCTATATCAAAATTGACGGCCTTGACGGAAATATCACTGCAAAAGGCCACGAAAAATGGACTGAAATTTCTTCTTTTCAATTTAACGTCAATAGAAGCATCACCACCAAACCCGGCGCTGTATCAGATCGAGAATCCACCCGCCCTTCGATTTCAGAAATTGAATGTATGAAAGCGCTGGATCAAACATCGCCATCCTTATTCAGTGAATCTTGTGTTGGAAAAGTAAAATCCGTCAAAATTCATGTTTGTCAAACCGATGATACGATTTCTCCTTACATGGAATACATTTTAACGAATGCCATCGTCAGTGGATATTCAGTTAATATTTCAGATCAAAATGGCCGACTACATCCTACGGAAAAACTTAATTTTAATTTTGAAAAAATTGAAATGAGATTTACGCCTTACAACGAAAGGCATCAAGCAGGTAGTCCCATTCCCGCGGGATATGACTTGGCAACAGCAAAAAAAATGTAATCTTCTTCATTAAAAACAAAAAGGAAAGGCGCATGGATAAAATTATAAATATAAAGCATAAAAATACATTAAATATTAAATACTTCGTTTTTTTTATAATTTTTTGTTTAACAGGCTGTTCTTACTTCCGAAAAGACAACATTAATTTTTCTATTAAAGCTGACAAAAATCTTAACCTCAATATTCACAACAAACCTTCACCTTTAGTGATTTCGATCTATCAATTATCTTCTGATGAAGACTTTCGAAAAGCCAGCTTAGACACGCTGTGCCATGATCCTGATATATTCGAAGAAGATATTCTTTCAAAAAAAGAAATTGAATTACGACCTCGTCAAATACTAAAAATTCAAGAACCGCTTTTGCCAGAGACAAAATACATAGGGATTGTTGCTGAATTTAGAAACCCAAATAAAAACGGATGGAAAGAAATTATCGACTTTGATGATATCACGCCTTCAAAAGTTAAAATTGATGTCGAAAAAAGCAGAATGAAAATAAAAATAAATTAAAAAAGGCAAGTACTCATGAATAAAGTTATATGGTATGAAGGCATGCATCTTTTACCACATCATTTTCAACAACAAGACCGTTATTTAGAAAATTTAATACGATCTCAGTTTAAAATAACCGATATCATCGAGCCTGGCCTTATCGATCTTGTGCTTGATCTACATTTTCTTGAACGAGATGAAATCCATTTAAAAAAATGCATATTACTATTACCTGATAACACCCTAGTAGACATTCCAAAAAACGATGAAGCGCCCACACCGATTAATGTCAGTGATATTAAATCGACTGAAAAAATTTATCTTGGCATCCCGTATTTTGATGAATCTAGCATCGAATGCTCTCATCAAGATAAACCTAATTTCAGATACCAAACTCAAGAGAAGGTGGTTTTAGACAACCATCAATATTCAAACATAGAAGCCAGAAATGAAAGACTCTTACTTGTAAAATTAAATTTAAAGCTACTGCGTGAAAATGAAAAAGAAGGGCATTTATGCCTAGCTTTATTTCAACTCAAAAGAAACGAAAACGGCAATCTGTCTTTATCCCAAGAAGGTTATATACCACCTTGCGTTAATATCTATGCAACTGAATTTTTGAGAAATTTTTTAATCGAATTTGAAGCTTTAATACTGCAGAAGATAAAAGAAACAACAGAGAAAATTACACGACACAAGCTCACACCTCTAGATGAAAACTTTGAAATTTATTTTTTGTCTTTACTAAATAGAGCTAAAGGATTCCTTATTTTTAATAATTTTAAGCGTTTTTTAAAACCATTTGAACTTTATTATTTTTTATTTTCTTTTTTACAAGAACTTTCAACATTTAAAAACAAGGAGAGGACATCTCAAACAAAAATCACTTATTCTCATAATGAACTTTATCAATCTTTACTTCCACTTATCTTGGAAATCAAATCTTATTTAAATACTGCTTCAGAAGAAAACATCACAACCTTAAACCCCACCATCATCTCAAAAAACTTCTGGAAAATAGAAATAAGCGACAAATCGTTACTCGAACGAGGAAATTTCATTCTCGGCATTTATCTTAACTTAGATGCTGAATCGAAGACGGATTTGTATCGAAGAATAAGATTAAGCCCTCTGGAAGTGATAAATGATTTAATTTACCGATCTTTGCCGGGAATCGACATTATACCCATTCCTACCTTACCTCGTGAGATTCCACATAAAATCGGATTTTCTTATTTTTACTTAAATCAGAACCATGAGTTATGGCAACAATTAAAAAAATCAACTGCCATTGCCGTCTATCTTTCAGGGGATTATGAAAACGTGAAGATATCGGGTTGGATGCATCATGTTCGTACTTAGGATGTGATATCCCCATGTTAAATAAAAGTCTTTTTAATTATCTATCACTTCAAAACTCAAAATCCTTGTTACAATTATCTTCTCCGTTTATTTCTATCATTATTTATTTTAGAGATGAAAATTACCCTCCTGATAAAGAACAATTTAAATTGCAACTGATTAGTCTCTTATCTTCCTTTGAAATACAATTAAAAAACCTTCAACATGAAAAAGAAACAATATTTTCTGCTATTTACTGCTTGTGCACGGCATTAGATGAATTTATTTCTTTGAGCCATTGGGGTAAAACCTTGTTTTGGGCACAAGACCCTCTTCTGGAAAAAATTCATCATGAGAGCGGAGGAGGAGAAGGATTTTTTTTAATTTTAAGCGATTTACTGATTTCACCTGAAAAAAACATTGAATTACTGGAAGTAATTTATTTGCTGCTAAATTTAGGTTATGAAGGAAAATATTATAACAGCAATAAAGATGGAATAGTTAAAATAAAAGAAGAAATTTTTGTTTTAATTGAAGGGAAATATCACTTTAAGAAAAATCCTGAAAATA
>Ga0155457_110_pt1 | contig 19726 bp, 18 predicted proteins | sample RifCSPhighO2_12_FD_107115 | JGI IMG/M metagenome (GOLD analysis project Ga0155457, IMG submission 107115) | Gammaproteobacteria bacterium RIFCSPHIGHO2_12_38_15
CACGCTTTTATGATGAAATCAAATTTTAATTTTCAATCTCAAGATCTTCGGTCTGAAAACTGGAAATCAAACCTTGACTTTAACACAGTAACCTACCTCACTTGTTTTACAAGTTCTGCCAAAGCTTGCGCCAAGGTATTTACATGCACGGCATCTTCACCTTCCACCATGACACGCACCACAGAACTTTCCGTTCCTGATGCACGCAACAATACACGCCCGCGCCCTTCCAAAGCACGCTCTGTCTCTTTAATTGCGTTGACAATCTGCGGTTCATCAAGCGGATTTTTTTTAGAATCAAACTTTACATTGATCATCGACTGCGGAAATTTTATAAGTTCTTTTTTCAATTCATGTAAACTTTTTCCGGTTTGCTGCATACAAGAAAGTACTTGTAGCGCCGAGATAATGCCATCGCCAGTGGTTGTTACGCCCAACCAAACAATATGCCCTGAAGATTCACCACCCAACTGCCATCCTAAACGCAATAATTCACTCATGACATAACGATCACCCACATGAGTACGAATAAATGCAATACCTAAATTTTGCAAAGCTTGCTCTAAACCCAAATTACTCATGCTTGTTCCAACAACACCCCCACGCAATTTACCTAATTGCTGTAAATTTTTAGCAATAATAAATAATAACTCATCACCATCTAGGATCTCGCCCTCTTCATCGCACATGATTACACGATCACCATCACCATCCAAAGCGATACCACAATCTGCTTTTTCTGCTAATACAATTTTTTGCAATACTTCAGGACGTGTTGAGCCACAGTGATCATTAATATTAAGACCATCAGGATTAACAGCTAATTCCAAAACATTTGCATTCAATTCATGAAAAACATTCGGGGCAACGTAGTAGCTTGCACCATTGGCACAATCCACAATGATTTTCATGCCTTTTAATGATAAATGAGAAGGGAAGGTACTTTTACAAAATTCAATATAACGCCCTGGCGCATCATGCAAGCGCACGGCTTTACCTAAATGTTTGGATTCCACTGTTACTAATGTTTTTTCTAATTGTTCTTCAATCGCCAATTCTATTTCATCAGGTAATTTGTAACCTTGATCAGAAAAAAATTTTATTCCGTTATCATAGTAAGGATTGTGAGAAGCACTGATAACTATCCCTGCACTGGCGCGCAAAGTTCTGGTTAAATAAGCAATCCCAGGTGTAGGCATAGGACCTAACAAATGAACATCTACTCCAGCAGCAGATAAACCTGCTTCTAAAGCAGATTCAAACATATAACCCGAGATACGCGTATCCTTACCAATTAAAACTTTTGCGCCAGAGGGCCTTGCCAAGACCTTACCAACAGCCCACCCTAACTTTAAGGCAAACTCAGGATTAATAGGCCAAGAACCTACTTTTCCTCGAATACCATCTGTACCAAAATATTTTTTCTTGCTCATGCTACATTCACCTCCAACGCTTCAATCATATCTAGCGCTTGGCGCGTTGCTAAAACATCATGCGCTCGTATTATATTAACCCCTTGTAAAACAGCATAGATTGCCAATGCAATACTCGGGTATAAACTATCATGCACCTCCAAACCTAAAGCTTTCTTTATTAAAGATTTTCGTGAAAGCCCTACCAACAAAGGCATTTTCCATGTTTTTTTAAAGTTACTTAATTGTTTGAGCAATTGAAAATTGTGCGCCATCGTTTTTCCAAAACCAAATCCCGGATCCAAAATTAAGTTTTCATATTTAATCCCTGCTTGTAAACATTGTTCTATCCTTTCTTTAAAAAATAAATTTACTTCTTCAAAAATATTTTCATACTCAGGATGGTTCTGCATCGTTTGCGGCTCTCCTTTCATATGCATTAAAACCACTGGCACGTTACACTGCCGAGCCGCTTCTAATGCACCTGGCTCACGTAAAGCTTTAATATCATTAATAATAGATACACCTGCTTCCACCGCACGACACATTACTTCAGGTTTGTAAGTATCGATTGAAATAGGAACCGAGGTAAGTTTTGATAAAGCTTGAATAACAGGAATAACGCGCTGACATTCTTCTTCTAGCAAAACAGGAGAAGCATAAGGACGCGATGATTCTCCTCCAATATCAAGAATATCAGCGCCCTCGTCCACCATGCGTAAAGCATGCGCAATGGCATCGTCGTGATTTTGATATTTTCCATTTTCTGAAAAAGAATCGGGCGTAACATTTAATACGCCCATTAATTTAAGTTTAGAAAAATTATTCGTAATCGCTCACTCCGTATCACCGAACGCCCATTGGCTGGCAATGTTTTACGAAAAATTCCCCTCAAAATCCTCACATACTGATGTGTGCGCTCCGGTTTCTCGGAAAATTTTTCACAAAACCTTATTTGCCACCGGGCGTTCACTTGAATTCAATACCCTACTGATTGGTTACAATTATTCACGACCACGATCTATTAAAGGCAAGTCACTTTCACACGCCGAACCTGGCACAGGCGTCACTTCTTCTGCTTTTAAAACTTGCGGGTCGGGTTTATTGTCGGGCGGAAATTCTTCCCAATCTTGAGGTGGATTGGGTTTCTTTCCTTGCATGATCATATCAATTTGCTCTGCATCAAGGGTTTCATATTTAATGAGTGCTTCTGCCATTAAATGCAATATGTTTTTATGTTTTGCTAATAAATCTTTTGCATGCTGATAATTAGAATCAACAATATGACGCACCTCTTCATCAATACGATGTGCAGTTTCATTTGATATTTCTTTACGTTTTGTTACTGAATGTCCTAAAAATATTTCGCCGTCATCATCACCGTACATCAAAGGACCCAATTTATCTGAGAAACCCCATTTGGTTACCATATTCCGTGCCAACTCCGTCGCACGTTGAATATCATTTGAAGCACCTGTTGTTACACTGTTATAACCAAAAATTAATTCTTCTGCTAAACGTCCTCCAAATAAACTGCATATTTGACTATTTAAACGTTGACGCGTGTAACTATAACGATCTTGTTCGGGTAAAAATAAAGTAACCCCTAAGGCTCTTCCTCGCGGAATAATACTCACTTTATAAACAGGATCATGTTCAGGCACCAAACGCCCCACGATTGCATGCCCTGCTTCATGGTAAGCCGTCAATTTTTTTTCTTCATTCGTCATCGCCATAGAACGACGCTCTGCACCCATCATGATTTTATCTTTTGCTTTATCCAAGTCTTGCATCTCTACTACTTTTTTATTTGCACGCGCTGCAAACAGTGCTGCTTCGTTAACTAAATTTGCTAAATCTGCCCCAGAAAAACCTGGGGTACCTCGCGCAATCAATGCAGGATTAACTTTTTCTGCTAAAGGAATTTTTCGCATATGCACTTTTAAGATTTGCTCGCGTCCACGCACATCCGGTAAACCCACCACAACTTGACGATCAAAACGACCTGGGCGTAATAAAGCAGGATCCAACACATCAGGACGGTTCGTGGCAGCCACGACGATAACACCTTCATTTCCTTCAAAACCATCCATTTCCACTAAAAGTTGATTCAGGGTTTGTTCACGTTCATCGTGCCCTCCCCCAAGACCCGCACCACGGTGTCGCCCTACCGCATCAATTTCATCAATAAAGATGATACAAGGCGCTTGTTTCTTTGCTTGTTCAAACATGTCTCGTACGCGAGAAGCTCCCACACCAACAAACATTTCCACAAAATCAGAACCTGAGATTGTAAAGAAAGGCACTTTGGCTTCACCCGCTACTGCACGCGCTAATAAAGTTTTACCCGTTCCCGGTGGGCCCACCAGTAAAACCCCACGGGGAATTTTCCCACCTAATTTTTGAAATTTTCCTGGATCTTTTAAGAAATCCACCAACTCTTTTACTTCTTCTTTTGCTTCTTCAACACCCGCAACATCTGCAAACGTCACCTTTACTTGATCTTCTCCCAGCAAACGCGCACGACTACGCCCAAAAGATAAAGCGCCGCGCCCACCCCCGCCTTGCATTTGACGCATGAAGAAAACCCATACGCCAATCAATAACAACATGGGAAACCAATTTATAAAAATATGCATCAATAAACTTTGTTGCTCAGGCGGCTTACCTTTGACATTCACATTTCGTTTCAACAACTCAGGCAATAAAGTAGGATCTTCTAAAGGAAGATACGTACTAAACGTTTGATCACCTTGAGTTAAACCTTCAATATTACGATTATCAATCGTGACAGATGTAATATTGCCTTGCTGAATTTGACGAACAAAATCAGAATAACTCAAACGCTGATCCGCTGTGGATTTAGGACCAAAATTACTAAAAATAAAAATAAGTATGACCGCGATAAACAACCACAAAAATAAATTCTTTACCATGTCGTTCAAGGTAAGTACCTCATTTTCTAATTGAAGAAGCAAAACTAATGGATTATTACACAACAATACCGTTTAAGGTAGTGCAAAAGAGCAATATTTAGACAACGGTCTCTTAAACTTGAGCTATAATTTTTTAAACACTTAACACCTTGTAAGAGAAACCATGCCTCTGACAGCGCGTCACTTATTTGATGACATGAAATATTTTTCTTTGACACAGCGCATGAAGGCAGCGCTTGATAAATTATTTGGAATAACAAGCGGTGAAAACACCCCGCCCGATACTTTCAAAAGAAAGTTAAATTTTATTGCTGATGATTTCAATTGTAAACTTAATTTTGATGATTATCGTTATTTACAAACTTTACTTGAATCTTATGAAGTCGTTATAGGGGATTCTAACCCCATTACTTCCATGGAAGAATTTATTGAAAAATTAAAAAATATAACTTCCAAAACAAACACGCCTACAAAAAATACTTATACTGTTGATAATACACTGGCAGAAGCAGGAAAATATCTTTTCTTAAACCACCAAATTCCAGAACACGATCAAATAGAAAAAAAAACACAAAATTCTTTCACGCTGCAGTTAATGCCTCAACGCTTAGGTGACGCTAAATTAAAATTAAATGAACTCAGCGCCAGTAACAACCCTCTCCATACTTTAGTGATAGAAGCTCCCTATGGTTTTGATGAAGAAAACACACAAATACCTGAAGAGAAAGATAAAGTCTTATCACTGGATTTTAACAAATTTAAAAAACTAAGGGTCTTAAAATTAGATTACCCTATGATACGATTCGTCAATCCTGATAGCGCAACTCATCTTTCATCCTTAAAAATATTAAATGGTGCCGAACCTGAACTTTTCAAGACAATTCATCAATTTCCAGAACTTACAACACTCGATATCATCGCAACACAGCTTTATCCTTTTTCATCAAGCGTGACAGATTTACGGTTGCGATCATCAGAAGTAAAAGATAATGACGTTATTGATTTAGCACGTTTTCCAAACCTCTCAAGCCTAACACTACAGGGCCTCGCATTTTCTAAATTAGGCACGGGCCCTTATTTAACAATCGAACATCTACAAATTATTTCCCAAACCTCTAATGATAAAAATATTGATTTTTCCGAGTTATTTCCAAATTTAAAAACAGTGGAAATACGAGGTTTTGCAAATCGAAATTTTCATTTTTCGAATGCTAAAAAATTAAAATCTATTGTCATCGATGACTGTCAAAACTGTGAAATTAATTTGAGCTCATTAACCCTGGAAGAATTCCGCGTGAGGGGCAGAAGTTTCATGACTCAAATCACGGGTGCTTTTGATTTTTCAGAATTAAAAATATTGGAATTAAATAATAAAGGTATTGCAGAAACACTTAATATGAGTTCACCTCATTTTCCTAAATTAGAAATACTTGAATTACACACAGAACTGTTTAATAGCCACCTACCTTCTTTACGGCATATGGCGTTACATCACCCTCATACGGCGGCCATATTACATCCTGGCTGCACACCCAAGCTCATGAGTTTACGTCACGTAATGAAAAGAAATCACACCCACACTTCTGATGATCAAAATCATTCTCGACAACTTCAAGCAAAACAAGAAATCACAGTCTCCCATAACGGCATGAACAGTTTGGTTACTCGCTTAAAAGAACAACTTCATCTAGGACAATATCAATATGAACAACAATTTGTAGCTGATGTGCCACAAAAAAAACAAGAAAATGTGCATTCTTTTTTTTCGACAACAAAAGAAAAAAAAGGACCAAAAACAAAAATTCTTCGACTTCAACGCGGAATGTAATTTTACTTCTTCTCTCTTGCAATCAAATAAATTTCATTTGAACGTTTTCTTGAGGCAGCAGGTTTCCGAATCGTAACTTTCTTAAATTGTTGTCGTAATAACTTTAAAAAAGCATCGTAACCCTCTCCCTGAAAAAGCTTTATCACCAAACACCCTTCAGGTTTCAATAAATAAGATGTTAAGTCCAATACTGTTTCGGCTAAATACATAACCCGCGGTTGATCAACTCCCGATACACCACTCATGTTGGGCGCCATATCCGAAAGAATTAAGTCAACCGCTTCTTCTCCCAAAGCACACCAAAGTAATTTGAGCGTTTCTTCTGAAGTAAAATCACCTTGAATAAACGTTACATCAGGCAAGGCAGACAGGGGTAGTAAATCCAAAGACCAGATTTTCCCTTGCCCTTTTAAATGCTCTAACACAAGCTGAGTCCAACCCCCTGGCGCAGCACCTAAATCTAAAACACGCATGTTTTTTTTTAACAAATGATCTTTTTCAAATATTTCTTTTAATTTAAATACAGAACGAGAACGGTAACCTTGAGCATGCGCTTTCTTAACATAAACATCGTTAAAATGCTCTGCTAACCAACGTCTTGAACTTTTTGAACGTCTCATTAGGAATAATTGGGATCTAAATAAAAATCTTCATCTTGCTTTACCATGCCCAAATCTTCTCGTGCATGACCCTCATACATCTCATTACCTTGTCTATAACTTGCAACTTGATTTTGTAAATTTTTATTTTTTTTCTCAAGATCTTCATTTTGCTGTTGTAATTGCGAAGATTGTTTTTTTAGTCTCAACACTTGCGGCAACCCTTTTGTATCAACCCATAATTTATATTGAAGTAAAATAAGCAAGGCCAAGAGCGCTACCAAGAAAATTCTCATGTTCTTATCCAACGTGTAAAACAAGAAAACCCAGCATAATTTGCTTTACTACCTAAATCATATTCAATGCGTATCAAACGATTATATTTTGCAACACGATCCGTGCGACACAAAGAACCTGCCTTTATCTGTCCTGCGTTGCTTGCAACGGCTAGATCAGCAATCGTTGTGTCTTCTGTTTCACCTGAGCGATGCGAAATAATCGTGTTATATTTTGCTTTCTTTGCCATGGTAATAGCATCCAAAGTTTCTGACAACGTTCCAATTTGATTGGGTTTAATAAGAATTGCATTTGCAATTTTATTTTCAATCCCTTTTTCTAAAATTTCTGTGTTTGTCACAAACAGATCATCACCCACTAATTGTATACGTGCACCCAATCTCTCAGATAATGCCTTCCACCCTTCTTCGTCTTGCTCTGCCATACCATCTTCAATGCTTAAAATAGGATAATGGTTCACCCATTTTTCATAATGATCAATTAACGCATCAAAAGTCAGGCGCTGATTATCCGCACGCAAATGATAAAGCCCATTTTCATAAAATTCAGAACTTGCCACATCTAAGCCAAGAAAAATATTTTTACCCGGCTCATATCCTACTTCGCGGATCGCTTTTAATATTACTTCGATGGCTTCTTCATTAGAAGTAAGATTCGGCGCAAAGCCCCCTTCATCCCCCACCGCAGTATTGAGCTGTTGTTTTTTTAAATTTGATTTCAAAGCATGAAATATTTCAGCACCTGCTCTCACAGCTTCTGAGAAAGTAGAAACACCTACTGGTAAAATCATAAATTCTTGAATATCAATATTATTGTCTGCGTGCGCACCGCCATTAATAATATTCATCATAGGTACAGGCAATATAAATTCATTACCAGTATGCAAATATTGATAAAGCGCTTGATCTTTTTCATTTGCCAAAGCTTTGGCTATCGCCAACGAAACAGAAAGTATGGCATTGGCACCCAACTTTGCTTTGTTCGAGTCGCCATCTACTTTTATTAAAATATCATCCAGATCTTTTATCGTTGCAATTTCTTGATTCCAAATCGCATCACGTATAGGACCTAACACATTTGAAATCGCCTTTAAAACGCCTTTTCCGCCATAACGCTTCATATCTTTATCACGTAATTCCAAAGCTTCACGAGAACCCGTCGAAGCACCCGAAGGAACGGCCGCCCAGCCCTTTGAACCACTGAGTAATTCAACTTCTGTTGCCAGTGTTGGGTTACCACGAGAGTCTAAAATCTCATAGGCAATTAAGTTTTTAATTTTAGCCATAAAAAAATCCTATTTTTCCAATTTCTGATACCGTGCCAAACTTGATTTTATCTCTGATTTAGCGCGTTCAGGCCCCGCCCACCCCACCACCTTCACCCACTTCCCTACTTCGAGATCTTTATAATGTTCGAAAAAGTGACGAATGGTATCTAAGGTTTGTGCAGGAACATCTTCAGGTGAAAAAACACTTTCATACAACGAAGAAAGTTTATCAACAGGCACCGCTAATATCTTTGCGTCCAAACCCGCTTCATCAGTCATTTCCAGCATGCCCACAGGGCGACACCGAATCACAGAACCACTGATTAACGGAAAAGGCGCCAAGACTAAAACATCCACGGGGTCCCCATCTTCTGATAAAGTTTTTGGGACATAACCATAATTACAAGGGTAATACATTGCTGTACTTAAAAAACGATTCACAAACAAAGCCCCGCTTTTTTTATCCATTTCATATTTAACCGGTGCGCTTTGCGTGGGAATTTCAATAATGACATTAATGTCTTCAGGCGGATGTATCCCCGCAGTTACTTCACTTAATTTCATACTTGAATCCTCGGAGATTTAACAACCATTCTTTCATCAAAAACATAACAATCACCCTGATAATGTACATCACCACACTCCTTGAAATATTGCAAGATTCCTCCCTCTAATTGATAAACTTCTTTAAATCCTTTTTCCTGCATCCAAGGCACGACTTTTTCACAACGAATACCACCGGTACAACAGCTTACTATTACTTGTGATTTCATTTTTTTTGGTAATTGCTCGATAGCAACCGTAAAATCTTTAAAATGTTTTATCTTTAATGAAATTGATTTTTTAAATCCTCCCTGTTCAATTTCATATTGATTACGCACATCCAACAAAACAAACTCTTTTTCTTCATCTAACCATGCTTTCAATTGCGTGGGCGAAATATAATTAGCAGGGTATGCTGTCATTTGCACTTCTTGCGTAAAAGGCGTTAATTGCTTTTTGATTTTAATGAATAAACGCTTAAAGGGAACAGCATCTGACAATGATTCTTTATAAACAAGTGATTTAAAAAAAGGAAATTTTTCCAGAAACACTTGAAACTGTCGAACTGCGTTTTCTTCTCCCGCCAACATAAAATTAATGCCTTCTCGGCTCAACATCACCGATCCCTTCAAATCTAGGGTTTTACAAAAAGGACGAAGCTTTTCATGTAAATCGCAAAACTGGCTTTGACTTAAAGAAACAAAACGATAACTTGAAATATTGAAAATTGACATATCTGACCCATTACATTATAAAATGCCAAAATCTTGAGAGTATACATGAAATGAGGAAAAGGATGGATTGCCTTTTTTGCAAAATTGTAAATAAAACCTTGCCCTGCCAAATCGTTTATGAAGACGAGCATACTTTAGCATTCAACGATATTCAGCCTGTCGCCCCTCAACATGTTTTAATTATTCCTAAAAAACATATTGCTTCACTCAACGATATAACAGAAGAACATGCTTTACTGTTGGGTCAAACACTCCTCGTACCCAAACTACTGGCAAAACAATTCGATGTCGCAGAACGAGGTTACCGCCTCATCAGTAATTGTGGCCCCGACGCACATCAATCTGTGTTTCATATTCATTTCCACTTCATCGCCGGCCGTCAAATGAGCTGGCCTCCAGGATAAACTTTATGAAAAGCATAATAGAGAAGTCTTTCGAAACCATTCTAGCAGCGCTTGAAGAAAACCCCGAGCGAGAAGGATTATTAAAAACTCCCCATCGCGCGGCAAAAGCTTTGGAGTTTTTAACACAAGGTTACCACCAAGATATCGAAAAAATTATTAATAATGCCACTTTCAGTTGTAATACCAATGAAATGGTCATCATTAAAGACATTGAGCTTTATTCCTTATGTGAACACCATCTTCTTCCTTTTTTTGGAAAATGCCATGTCGCCTATTTGCCTCATAAAAAAGTATTAGGTTTATCTAAAGTTGCACGCATTGTGGATCTTTTTTCACGTCGTCTTCAAATTCAAGAACAACTTACTAAAGAAATCGCAGATTGCATTTTACAAGCCACCCAAGCCTTGGGCGTGGGCATTGTCATTGAAGCAAAGCACTTTTGTATGATGATGCGAGGCGTACAAAAACAAAATTCCTCCATGATCACTTCTGTCATGCTCGGCTCTTTCCGCGAAGATCATCGCACACGCGCAGAATTTTTAAATTTAATTTCTCGTATGTGAAAAAAATAAAAAAATCCTGTAAAAAAAAACCCAGTGAAAATTAAAATTTTTAATTGCACGTTTTCACGTGCGAGAATTGAAAAATCTTGCAAAAAATTTTTCAATAAGGCATCCAGAAAACGTCAGTTTTGTTTGAGGTCAAGGCGCGCGAACTTTTTAAAGCGCAGCATACAAAAAAGTATGTGAGCATTTAAAAAGTAAGCGCAACGCAGAAAAATCAAATAAAAATGACGTTTTTTATGGATGACTAATCGCGCTTGGCCATTGCTGATGATGCCGCTGGTTCAAATTCTGTAGTCAGCAGTATTTTATATTGTTTCTCTATTTCATCGAAGGCGGCTCTAAAACCTCCTTGCTCTCTTGCTGCTACTTTTTTTAAAATACTTTCTTTTTCTAATAATAATTCTGCCACAGATAATTCATTCCTTTCTAATCTTTCAATTAAACTCCATGCCTCTGGGATATGCTTCCTAAAAAAACCAAATCCATTGGAAGCTCGACGTTCTGCATAAGTTTTCAATGTTTGTATAGCCAAATCTGCTCTATTAAGAATGGGATTAACTTTGAATTCACGATGATGTTTAAAAAAATCAAAAAATTGAGTTAATACTAAGGGATTAGAACCGGGGTAACACTCTTTAAACGCCAACTCAAAACCCTTTCTCCAATGCTCAAGACCATGTGACGGATGATTACTTCGCAAGGCTCGAATAATTTCTAAAAAAGATTTAGGGTCTTTTAAATTAACTTGTGGTTTAAAGATGTTTTCTTCCATTCCCCATCGATACAAAAGCGGCAAGAGTTCATCCTGCACATAAGAGAATGCGTAAACCAATTTAAAAAAATCAGGCATACATCCGCTATATTCTTTTCGGTAAAGTTCTACATCGCTTAAATTTAATGAATTTAATTTTATGACAACACGCTCTATTTCTTCTAGTAATTCTTCTCCTTTAAAGCTAGGCTTTTCAAAATTTAATTTTGCAGGTGATATTAATAATTTTAAATTAAATTTTTCTTGAAACTCCGGAGAAAATTTATCAAAAACAAATTTTAATAATTGTGACAAACGCAAACGCATCTCTGAAATATCTCCTTTCATATACCGCTCCTTTTAAGTAATTAAACCTGGCACGAATTATAAAATAAAACAGACACTTAATGAATATTAAATTAATGCTTATTTTGATTTGATTTGAAAAAGAGATGTGCAAAATAAAAAAATTGAAAATAAATTCTTGATCCCATGTTAGAATCCGATTAGAATATTCTTCCTTTTCTTATAAAGGGTAATGCTCCAATACTAATTTGTTTTGAAAAAATATCGCGGCTGATCTTGAAAAAGAGTCGGTGTAGTCCGAAACATAAAAATGCATTTTCCCCGTTGTTTTTTTCATGTTTTTTATATTCTCACATTCTAATATTTTCTTTAATGCCTGCGCCGTTAAACCAGAGCTATCAATAATTTTTACTTTATCTTTATAAAAAAGCATCAGCTGATCTTTGATTAAAGGATAGTGCGTACAAGCCAACACTAAGGCTTCAATGTCAGAAAGCACGGGGTCTTGCAAATAAGAATGAATCAAGGAATCTATTATTTTATTATGACAAAAATCTTCTTCAATCATGGGCACAAGCAAGGGGGTGGCAAGTGATTGCAATACAATCCCTCGATCTAATTCATCAATTTTCTTTTTATATACATTTGAAAATACGGTTTGCTTAGTCCCAATCAAACCTATTTTTGAATTTTCATAATTTTGTCCGATATATTCGACAACCGGGTCAATCACATCCAATACTTTTGCTTTTGGACCTACATATTCTTTTACTAATTCAAACGCTGCGGTGGAAGCAGAATTACAAGCAATTAAAATAATTTTACATTTTTGCTTGAGCAGGCAATCACAGATTTTAATGGTATAAGCTTGAATAGCCGCCGTAGATTTATCACCATAAGGTAAATGTGCCGTATCGCCAAAATAAATGATGTCTTCATTCGGCAATAATTGCGTGACCGCATGCGCAACGGTCAAACCGCCCACACCACTATCAAAAATACCGATTGCTTGTTCAGATATCATCGTTATAAGCGCGTTATTGATCTAAATATTTTTCTACATCCAGCGCCGCCATGCAACCTGTCCCTGCCGATGTCACGGCTTGTCGATAAACCGGATCACTGACATCCCCAGCTGCAAATACACCCGCCACACTGGTTGCCGTTGCCATACCCACAGCACCACTTCGCACCAAAATGTAACCTTGCTTCATGTCTAATTGATTTTCAAAAATCTTCGTATTCGGTTGATGACCAATCGCAATAAAAACACCTTGCAATGGCATTTCTTTTTTTTCTTTTGTTTGATTGTTGGTAATACGCATCCCCGTCACACCTGTCGCATCACCTAACACTTCATCTAACTCATGAAAATATTCAATTGAAATTTTTCCTTCCTCTACTCGCTTCATTAAACGATCTACCATGATTTTTTCAGCACGAAACTTATCACGACGGTGCACTAAGCTCACATGGCTTGCAATATTTGCAAGATAAAGCGCTTCTTCCACTGCCGTATTACCCCCCCCTATCACAGCCACTTTTTGATTTTTATAAAAAAAACCATCACAGGTCGCACAACCTGAAACACCCTTTCCCATAAACGCTTCTTCAGAAGGTAACCCTAAGTATTTTGCCGACGCGCCTGTTGCAATGATTAAAGCATCACAACTATAAGTTTTCTGCCCTTTTAATATAAAAGGGCGGACTTTTAAATCAAGCTGTTCAATGTGATCGTGAATAACTTGCGTATTAAAACGTGTCGCATGTGCCAACATCCGTTCCATCAATACAGGCCCTTGCAAACCTTCCACATCACCAGGCCAATTATCCACATCCGTTGTTGTCATCAATTGTCCGCCAGGCTCCTTCCCAGTAATCAACACGGGGTTGAGGTTGGCACGCGAGGCATAAATCGCAGCAGAATAACCGGCGGGACCGGCGCCTAAAATAATTAATCGATGATGCTGGCAAGAACTCATTGTATTTCCTATATTTAATAAATCGTTAAAACACATCCAAAACCGTGTATTATACATAATTTCTACGCAAAGGGATTTATCTTGAGACAAGCAACGCCGAAAAAAAACAGTAACCCACATTCACACTTTCTTAACCACCAACGTGTGCGCGAAGGTTTATTTATTTTAAGTTGCGCTATCGCCTTGTTTTTATTGCTTGCCCTCTTTACTTATCATCAAACCGACCCAGGTTGGTCTCGTGTTAGCTCAAGTGATGTGGTGAATAACGCAGGGGGGCGCGTCGGCGCTTGGTTTGCGGATGTCTTGCTTTATTTATTCGGTTACCCCGCCTATATTTTCCCCCTCGGGATTGCTTACAGTGGCTGGGCTTACTTACAACAAACACCCAACAATAAAAAAGAACCCAAAACAAAGTTTTCACGTTGGCACTGGCTGGGGTTTATCGTGGCTTTAAGTGCAGGCTGTGGCCTCGTTAGCTTGCATTACACACTTGTTTCTTCTCATTTGCCTTATCTCTCAGGCGGTATTTTAGGAACACTCACGGGGCTGGGGTTGGCAAAAATCTTCAGTGACTGGGGCACTACTTTAATTTTACTTGCCTTCTTTTTAAGTGGCATTACTTTTTTTAGTGGGTTTTCTTGGATCACTGTTTTGGACACCTTTGGAAAAATAACGCTACGTATTTTAAGTTTGATTCCAAGCGCCTACACCACACTCATTCAAAAATTAAATAAACCAAAAATAGAAGAACCCAAACGCAAAACACCATTGATCACAACCGAAACTTCCAAGCCCAATTTAATCAAAGAACCACTCATTTCAAAACCCAAACCCCCTGTCATTCATGCTCCCACCTTCACAGAAACAATTAAAGAAAAAATAAAAATTGCAAAATTAGATAACACCAAAAAATCACTTACTTCAAAAAACACCTCTTTATTACCGCCCATTGATTTACTTGATCCAGCGGCCCCTAAACAAAAACAAACTTATTCTCATAGCGCACTTGAAGAAATGTCACGACGTGTTGAAGAAAAATTACATGATTTTGGCATCGAAGCACAAGTGGCGGGCGTTCATCCCGGCCCTGTCGTAACACGCTTTGAATTACAACTTGCGCCGGGCATTAAAGTCAGTCGCATTTCCATTTTAAACAAAGATCTTGCACGCTCACTTTCAGTGATTGGGGTGCGTATCGTCGAAGTCATTCCTGGAAAATCTGTCATAGGCTTAGAATTACCGAATGAAAATCGTGAAGTTGTTCGACTTTCTGAAGTGTTGATGTCACAAGAATACGAACAGGCCCGGTCTCCTTTGAGTCTTGTCTTAGGAAAAGATATTTCAGGTCATCCCGTGGTTGTCGATCTTGCAAAAATGCCCCATTTGCTCGTAGCAGGTACCACTGGCTCAGGAAAATCTGTTTGTTTAAACGCGATCTTATTTAGCATGCTTTACAAATCTTCGCCTGAAGAAGTACGCCTGATTTTGATTGATCCAAAAATGTTAGAACTTTCTATTTATGATGAAATCCCTCATCTACTCACACCCGTTGTCACTGACATGAAAGAAGCGGCCAATGCCTTGCGTTGGTGTATTGCAGAAATGGATCGTCGTTATCGCATCATGTCGCATTTAGGCGTACGTAATTTAGCGGGTTACAATTACAAAATAAAAGAAGCGCAGCAACAAAATAAACCCCTCATTGATCCTTTTGTACCTCCTTCAGAAACAGCGACGCATTTACATGCTTTACCTAATGTCGTTGTCATCATCGATGAATTTGCAGATCTCATGCTCGTCGTAGGAAAAAAAGTTGAAGATCTCATTGCACGTCTAGCACAAAAAGCACGGGCGGCGGGTATACATTTAATTTTAGCAACGCAACGACCTTCAGTGGATGTGATTACAGGTTTAATTAAAGCAAATATTCCAACACGTATTGCCTTTCAAGTCTCTTCCAAAATTGATTCTCGCACGATCATTGATCAAAGCGGCGCAGAACAATTATTAGGATATGGCGACATGTTATATCTTGCCCCAGGCACGGGTGTTCCGGTACGTATTCACGGCGCTTTCGTGGCAGATCATGAGGTACACCGCGTTGTGAGTCACCTCAAACAACAAGGTAAACCTCATTATCTTGAAGAAGTGGTACAAGATACAGTAGACACCACACAAAATCCCCCTGAAGGCGAAATGGATCCCTTGTATGATCAGGCCGTTCGCATCGTCACAGAAACACGCCGAGCGTCTATTTCTAATGTGCAACGACGATTAAAGATAGGTTATAATCGCGCCGCTCGTATTCTAGAAGACATGGAACGCGCAGGCATTGTCAGCGAAATGCAAACCAATGGAAATCGTGAAGTTTTAGTGGATGCACCCCCAACTGAAAATGAAAATTACTAAAATTTTTTATTTTATTCTGTTTCTATTGCTTTCATCTGATGTGTTTGCACAAAACACAGCATTGTCAGACAAATTGACAAAATTACACAGTATGCAAGCGCATTTTTCACAAACCATCCATGATGCGCATGGCCGTGTTTTAGATCAATCAGAAGGAACAATGGCATTACAACGCCCTGGCAAATTTCGCTGGGAGACAATCAAACCGCACCAACAACTTGTTATTGTCAGTGAAAAAGTGATTTGGATTTACGACAAGGACTTAGCCCAAGCCGTTAAACAAAAACGAAGGTCTGAAAATAATTCTTTTTCACCCGCTTTATTGCTCAGCTCAACAAACCAAAAAATATTAGAAGATTTTATCATCACCGAAAACAAAAAAAATATTTTTTTATTAAAACCGCGAAAAGATCGAGAATTATTCAAAAAAATTATTCTACAATTCAATCAAGAAGCACTACAAAGCATGACAATGGAAGATCAACTGGGGCAAAACACATCGGTTCAATTTTCAAATATCAAATTAAACAAACCCATTCCAGAACAAGATTTTATTTTCAAACCAACACATGACACAGAAGTGATTGATCAAACTTAAATTCTTACGGACAACTCATTCTCTGCCATGTATTAAAAAACTAACTGAAATATCTTCATCTAAATCAGGCCAGTGAACCCCGCTGCCTTTTCCTATGAGTCTCCAATGATTTCGCTTTCTATCATCTGCATCACGTAATTTTGGAAACCACTCTAATGGTGCTGAAATTTCTCTACCATCGACTAAAACAAAACGCACTGCATCTTCAGTAAAAACAACTTCCACCGCATGACTATCTAATTTAATGGCTGAAAAATTCATACCACCTCTCCAAAAAAAAATTTCTGTTTTCAATCACAAGCATCCTAATCTTCCTTAACTCGTGACTTCTGAATCCTTCTGAAAATGCAAACTCAATAGGATCTAACCAGCATTTTCCTACTTTGTCACCTTACTCAATATGGATATGAGGGGGCTCTTTTCCTTCATTGCTATAAAAAAAGAAACGATACGCACCTATTCTTAATATTGTTGGCATTTTTTATTAACTCCGATTAATACTAATCAGCATGGGAAGTGTATAATTGATTTATTTCATTCGCAATTACAAGCACATTCTGTCTCTGCATTACCGAGGAGATGCTTGGATCTCTTCTGGTCGCTCAGTATTTTCCTACGCTAAAGTTTGAAAAACTGTGCGTAGTGCTTCAATTAATTTTTTACTATATCGAGGAGAAATTTCTTTATCATCCTCAATACTTATTAATACTGAATCGATCTGTTGCATTAATGATTTTACGGATAATTCTTCTTTGTCTAATACATTAAGTAGCTTTGCTAGCTCTGTTTGGCTTACTACATCCAATTCCTTCGAGTGCTGCTGTAAGGTTTTTTTCAATAAATCAAGGTTAAGCGAGTTGGTATCATCCTCACTTTTCACCACCATTTCGGGGGTTTTTCGAAAAAAAACATCCAAAGCACTTAAAATACTATGCCTAGAGCTTTCGATTATTGATGATTCCTCATCTCGTTTCTGCATAACCATCTTAATTCCACCCCCCCTCTTTTTACTTCATTGTTTTTTTATTTTTCTTCTTTTTAAGTTTAACAGGCGTCGTTTCTAGGGCATGCTTTAACACTTCTTCAATGGATTTAACAAAAATAAATTTCATGTCTTGACGTAATTCAGGCGTGATATCTTCAAGCAAATTAGCCTCGTTATGATAGGGTAGAATGATTGTCTTGATACCCGCACGATGCGCCGCCAATACTTTTTCTTTGATACCTCCTACCGGCAATACTTTTCCACGCAAGGTAATTTCTCCGGTCATCGCAATATCACTTCGTACCAAACGATGCGTCAGCAATGACACAAGCGCTGTGATCATCGTCACACCCGCCGAGGGTCCGTCTTTTGGAATAGCCCCTTCAGGAATGTGAATATGGATCGTTTTAGCTTCCATTTTTTTTCTCTCAACACCTAAAGACGATAAATGCGAACGAATATAGGAAAGCGCCGCTTGCGCACTCTCACGCATCACATCTCCTAACATGCCCGTTAAAATTAAACGTTCCTCTTTTGAAGGCATCATCGTTGCTTCAATAAATAAAATGTCTCCACCCGCCTGTGTCCAAGCCAATCCCGTTGCCACACCAGGGCGTGTCGTACGCTCTGCAACTTCATCAAAAAATTTAATTGATCCTAACAATTCTTTTACTTTTTCTGGCGTAATCGTTTTTTCAGTTTTATTTAACTTATCACCTGCGGCAATACGCTTTGCTGTTTTTCGACATAAAGCGGCAATATTACGATCTAAATTACGCACACCTGCTTCTCGCGTGTAACCCCGAATGATATGTGCAATCGCCTGCTTGTCAAAATTAATTTCTTCTTTCGTTAAACCATGCGCCTTTTTTTGTTTTGGAATTAAATATTGTTCGGCAATCATCAATTTTTCATTATCAGTGTAGCCAGACAAGGGAATCACTTCCATACGATCTTGTAACGCAGAAGGAATGGTTTCTAGCGTATTGGCTGTTGCAATAAATAAAACTTGTGACAAATCAAAACCCACCCCTAAATATAAATCCACAAAATTATAATTTTGTGCGGGATCCAACACTTCCAATAAAGCAGCGGAAGGATCACCTCGCCAATCTGAGCCTATTTTATCAATCTCATCTAACATCAAAACCAAATCACGTGACTCTGCACGTTTGAGCTCTTGAATAATGCGTCCTGGCATCGCACCAATGTAAGTGCGACGATGCCCTCGTATTTCAGCTTCATCACGCATCCCGCCTAAAGAAACATGCGAAAATTTACGATCCAAAGAACGCGCAATAGACTCCCCTAAACTTGTTTTTCCTACTCCTGGGGCGCCTACAAAACATAAAATAGGCTCACGTGATTTATCTTTAACTTTTCGTTCGGATCTTAGTTTTTTCACCGCTAAATATTCGATAATACGATCTTTAATTTTTTCAAGATCATAATGATCTTCATCTAAAATTTGGCGAGCACGCACGATATCAATCGTACCGCCTGTCAATTTTTTCCATGGCAAGCTGGCCAACCAATCCAGATACGTTACAATCACACCGTGCTCGGGGGAAGCCGTGGGTATGTTTGATAAACGTTCTAATTCACGCCAAGCTTCGCGATGTGCTTCTTCAGACAAGCCGGCCGCTTCAAGTCGTTTTTTTAGTTCCCCCGTTTCCATTGAATCTTCATCTTCACCTAATTCTTTTTGAATCGATCGTACTTGTTCCCTTAAAAAATAATCTTTTTGCGCTTTCGTCAAACGTTCTCGTGTATCCAGTGTAATTTTTTTTCCTAATTCTCTTATCGAAATTTCATGCTGTAACCAGGCTAATAATCGCGTTAATTTTCCTTCGATGGTGTCAATTTCCAAAATTTCTTGTTGTACTTTCATCCCCAAAGATAAAGTAGATGAAATAACATAAACCAGCTGTTTGATATCCGCTATTTCTTCAACGATATCCACCAACTCATCACCTAAATGCGTCGACAAAATTACCATGCGGCGCAAAGCATCTAAAATGGCACGCCGCAAACCTTCAAGTTCTACTCCCACCGTCATCTGATCGGGCAAAGATTCGATTTGAGCAGTCAAATAAGGTTTTTCCGAAA